>Ga0078972_1000189_pt1 | contig 257374 bp, 212 predicted proteins | sample YelNatPaOPGAMG01_FD_67568 | JGI IMG/M metagenome (GOLD analysis project Ga0078972, IMG submission 67568) | Hot spring thermophilic microbial communities from Obsidian Pool, Yellowstone National Park, USA - OP-RAMG-01 (SPADES assembly) (version 2) | ecosystem: Environmental > Aquatic > Thermal... | reverse complement strand
AACTGAAGCCTCGGAGCAGGCAAGCAGTGTTGAAGAGGTCTCCAGCGGCCTTCTCGAAGTGTCCTCTATGTCCAAGAGGAGTGCCGCGAATGCACGGAACACCCAACAGTTGGCAAACACCGCGAAGGAAAGTGCGGCTTCCGGATTGGAAAGCACGGAGAAGCTCTCGCAGACTATGGACCAGATAAGGGAGTCGTCACATTCTACGGCCAAGATAGTTAAAACGATTGAGGAGATAGCATTTCAAACCAACCTTTTAGCTCTCAACGCCGCGGTTGAAGCCGCAAGGGCTGGAGAAGCCGGGAAAGGTTTTGCCGTTGTGGCTGAAGAGGTACGGAATCTTGCTGCGCGGAGCGCTGAAGCGGCCAAGGAAACATCCTCTATCATCGACGAAGTCATCGAAAACGCAGACAAAGGGGTCGAGGTTAGCAGTGAAGTGCAAAAGCGGTTGCTTGAAATAAGCAGCCGTGCTTCCGAGGTGGCCGATGCGCTTGAAGCCGTTGCCGCGGCTGCGGAGCAACAAGAGGCCAGCATAGCACAGATTAACACAGCAGTGGAGGAGATAAGCCGCGTTACCCAGCAGGTTGCGGCAAATTCCGAGGAGTCGGCCGCGGCAGCAGAAGAGCTGGCAAACCAGTCTGAAGAACTGCGCAGTATGGTTGTTGCCTTTACCCTAAGCCGAAGCGTTGGAAGCCAGCGCTTTGCCGGAAAAACTAACGTAAGCGGAAGGACGATGCGAAAGAGCTCTTTATCCGCCGAAAGAGACCCAGGCGCGGCCAACCCGATTCGCGGAAACGGAGATGAGGAGGTGCTGAGAACTTTCTAGGTTGAATGCTAAGCGACTGCGCGGAGCCTCGACCTGGTCCGTTTGGCTCCGCGCAGTTATTTTTTGCTGCTCTTTTGAGACGGCATCTTTCCAGGCAAACCGATTTGTCTCAATACCAGAACATCTCTTCGTTACATCAGCAAAAATCTTCGCAAAGAGAGAGCCGCCGTGTTTGTTCCCGCCTCCCATCGACTTCCAAAGAAGCTTGACTCAGTTTAAGGGAGGGTGATATACTAAGGTGTCGGTTGAACAAGGGGCTGTGGCTCAGGGGTAGAGCGCTTCCTTGGCATGGAAGAGGTCGTGGGTTCAAGTCCCACCAGCTCCACCATTTTTTGTTTCCGCCGGATATGGGCCATAAGGCCGCCGCTTTACTGGAAGCAGTTCCATAAACCGGTTTCTGTGGTGTTTGCCGAAAACAACGGGATGGCACTATAGGCCTGAAGTTCGAACGCCTTTTGGAGAACTTCCTGGGCCTTGTGCAACTCGGTTGCATTTTGCTTGGGCGCTATTTAAATGTGCCGCACAAGACAAGGGGTTTCCCCGTGCGGTATTTTTTACCAGCGGCTCAGCGAAATTCATCTGCGCTGAGCCGCTCTCAGTTCAGAATGCGCACAACGCATTGGCTCCTGTTCTAAGCGTTGGCAGTTCTAATCCAAGCCAGAAGAAACCCAGAGGAACCAATCGTCTTTCTTGGATCCGCTCTAAACGTGGGTTTTCTCTTCAATCGCAAAGACCCGGACGACATTGTACACCTTAAGCTGCACTGGTTATAGTGCAAGCTGTTCCGGAGTCTTGCGGTGCCCCACTTTTGGTTAAGGGTTGAAAAGATCGGCGTTCCTTTGCAAACTTGTGTTTGCTATACAACAACTGGAGGGAACGCCGATGGCAGTATCTTACAACGAATTGCTCTCCTTTGTCCAGCACATTGCGCCAACATGGCGCAAGACCCAGCACGTCAACCTGGCTCTTCTCCTTTCCTCCCTTTTTGAGTGTCAAACCCTGTGTCTTTCAGACCTAGCCCGCGCCTATCCTTTCCAAAAGCAACCGCTTCACGGACGCCTCAAGCGCCTCATGCGCTTCTTGGACAATCCCAACCTGGATGAAGCTGCTCTTTTCCTGCGCTTTCTCAAGCTTGCATACCGATTCGGGGAAAACCTTCCCAATGCTCATGCAATGCTTCCTATCATCATCGATACCACCTATTTCGAACCTTTCGCTTTGCTGGTTGCAGCAGTCCCTTGTGGCAGCCGTGCTCTGCCTGTTGCATTCACCACATACCACCGCAAACAGCTCAAAGCTTGCTTTCCACCAAAACACTCTCGACCGCATCCAAATGAAAATCCTTTCCCACCAAGACCAACAAGAGAACATCGCAACCCACCTTCTGCTTTAGTCCCCACCCCCTTTCCAGTTGGAAGAAGCCTTTTGCTGTGAGGGGAGATTTGAGCTATGTAAGGGTTGGGTTTGAGGTGCTGCACACCGATGGCTTTGAAGAAATCGTTCGCAGGCTATTGTGTTGGCTTGGGGGCTATCTGTGGTTATGGACGCCACCTTGGCGCCCTTACCAGATTCGCTACCGGCGCAAGCACTGGTGGCATGTTGAAGAACAGCAAAGAGCAGTGGCGCTGGCATAAACAGGTTCGTGACCAACTCGCGCCTTTGGAAATGAGGCCAGGGTCCTGCCCTTATGTTGGAAGGTCTCACGTGCTTTGGCAGGCAGTCTGCTCAGCATTGGTGAAACCGAGCGATTAGTGCCAACACGATAGGTTTGGTTTCAGCAGCAAATCGAGTTTTGCTTTGCTCTATCCACAAATTCCGCACAAGTGGTACGCATGCTCGAATAATCATTGGTGTCAAGCATCCATCAACTTCACAAAGTGGGGCACCGCAAGCTAAGGAAGCTGGATGCATCGAAAACGCTACTATGGTATAATTACACCAAGCGGTTTTGGGAAATAAGGGCTTCGGTTTGGTTCGTTTAAACCATCTTAAGGAGCGTACGGCTTTGCAGAAGTTTGCTATGCTGAGTGGAAAAACCAGGCTCGGAAACCGTCCGCGTACTTCTGCTTTTTTGCATTTGGACCGCGTTCTTGCGTTTTTGTTTCCGCTAATGGCAGGCGTATCTCCCCCCAGCAATATGGGAATAACCGCAAATTTTTATCTCAGAGCGCCAAATGGTACCGTAATTTCAGTTCTGGATTTGGGAATTGCTCCGCTTTTAATTTATGTGCTTCTCCAACGGATAAGAACCCCGAAAGGGGAAACACTTTGGATTTACCTATCTCTGGTTCTGGTAACTTTAAGCCGGGCAATTTCGGTTCTCAATTCAGATTTGCCCGAAATGTGCAATATTTTCAGCGTTCTGCGCTATTTGGAGGTATTGGCAATTATCCATGTTGCCATGGTTTTCAGTGAAAGGCCGGAAACCAGAAAAGCTCTCCTTATGGGACTTTTGTTAGGAGTTTTAATTGAGTCGGTAGGCGCCACTATAGTAGCAAGCAGCACAGGGAGATGCATCCTGCTGTCCCACACCCAACAAAGATTTCAGGCTTTTTTGTTTATTTACTGTATGCTGGTTCAGGCGCGCGGGGCTTCGAAAGTTGTTTATTGGCTGTGCGCGGTTCTAATTGTTATCGGAATGCTGGCCTCAGGAACCAGAAGCGTGTTTTTGATCGGCTTAGCGTCTTTAGCATTGGGTTTGATTCTTTTAGGGCAAGGTTCAACAATTGCACGAATGGCATTGTTGCTTCCTGTTGCCGCATGCTTGGTGTATGCTTTTCCCCAGTCTCGTGCTCTGGCAGATTCATTCGTGTATAGATTGAAATTATTGGCTGATTATGAGGGAGGAGGTTCCACAAACCAGCGTTTGTATCTCTGGAGCCAGGCCATGGCGTTGTTTCTCCAAAAACCGCTTACCGGGATTGGGTCCGGAGTGTTTGGGCGTTTTGAAGACTTGCGATTTGAGCTTCCAAGTTGGTTAAACATAAGATACAGCGGCGAAGCAGGGGGGTTGGGCACCCACAGTACGTTTATGGGTGTTTTAGCAGAGACAGGGATAATTGGTATAGTTGCATATTCGTTTTGGTTTTTGGGGATTTGGAAGCTCTTTTCGAAATCGCTTAAGGTTGTTAGAAATGGCTTCAATGTTCCGCTTGTTACTGCGCTTTCTACCTTTATTTTGCTCAGTACGGTATCTGATATAGTGCATGTAGGTAGTTTCGAAAATGGTCACTCCCTACTTGTTGGCGTTTTAATAGGATTGTTGAGAGAATATGATTCCAAGTTCAACCGAATGCAAACGCAACCGATGTTTAAAAATCGAATTCATTATAGAGTAAAACCTCTCGGAAGGATGCCAAGTGGCCAGGTTTCTTCTAGGTTCTGAGGAGAGCGCTTATGGCTCTTCAGATGGCGGGCTAAGTATTTGAGCCTTCACCTTAATTCGCCCAACTTGCACATAAATTGGTCTTTTTGCTGATAGGGTTCCGTTTTGGATGCGCATGAACGCTTCGTGACTACAACCGGAGGGATTAAACCATGAAAGAATTCCAAGATTCTCATACTGCTCAGTTGGTTGAGGAGGCGCTAGATAAAGTTTATGAATACAGCCATCGCTTCTACATTGAGGAGTTAGAGAAGAGTTCAAAAAGGCTTCGAAAGACGAGTTTGAGAACCCAACATAAAGGCCATGTGGTTAATAGGATTTTAAAGAGGTTTGGATTGTACCTAACTTATGCCCCAGTTAAGAGGTATCATTATGATTCCATGTGCAAGTGGAGCTGTATTGGAACATTCTTGCTGGCTCTTGAGAATCCCCGGGAATTTGATTGGGTACGTGAACTTCTGGCCGACGATGAATCCAAATCGATATTCGATTGGTTTGTAAAGCATCGCGTAGCTTATGCATTCCTGGGTCGATTCGCAGGCGAAGTATTTCCGCCGCCAGTTACAGAGGAAGAATTCCTCCGAGGGATGGACAGTCTAAACTATCGTGGAAACACTTTTCACATAAATAATTTTGAGATCAAGACTAACATTGGTGAAATGAACACGTCATGGGTGTTCCGACAGTACGAGTTGAAAGGATGCGCGATCGAAGAAGGAGATCACGTTCTTGATGGCGGTGCTTATGAGGGAGGAACCACTCTTTGGTTTGCGGCGAATGGGGCAGGAAAAGTTTACGCTTTTGAACCAGATCCGCATAACTTTCCGGTCTTGTTGGAAAATATCAGGAGGAATCGCCTTTCAGACAAGATTATTCCTTTCCAAAAGGCTTTATCACGCAGTGCTGGGAGACTCCGTTTTTTTTGCCACGGGCATCGGAGTTAGCGCAACTAGTGATAGTGGTGATTTTACGGTCGAATCAGTGGCTTTGGATGAGCTTTTAGAGAAAAACTTTGTAGAAAGGGTGGATTTCATTAAGCTGGATGTAGAAGGTTCGGAACTAGAAGCGCTTGAAGGGGGCATAGAAACAATTAAAAGATTTAAGCCCAAAATGGCCATTTCTGTTTACCACAAACCCAGGGATATAATAGAGATAACAAAGTTGATTTCAGAAATTTTGCCTCAGGCCAAGCTTTATCTGTCTAACAAAAATTATGATTTTAGGGAAACAATCCTTTTCGTTAATCCAAGGGGCAAAGAAACAACCGGGTAAAATTAACTGCCGGCGATCCTGTCGCTTGCATATTGGCGTTGGACTTGTGTGGTCTTGATTCTTCATCCCCCCAAAGGCACCGAATTTGGTGTTAAACGGGAATGCTCAGGAGCAATGCTTCTGCAGCAGGACAGAGGTGCAACACCTAAGTGGCTTTGCAATTGGAATCAGATCGTAAGCTAAGCATAGTCCTCCGAAACAGCGCGGTTGTCGCGGCGGGGCGCGGAATAGGAATAGTAGCGACACTGGTAACAGTACCAGTTCTCGTACGTGTTTTGGGTCTGCATGGATACGGAACCTGGGAAGCAATACTTGCTTTAGGTTATGTTGCCTCTATGTTTCAACTGCCGATCGGGGGCGCGGTGCTTTGGCAATCCTCTCACGCATATGGGCAGGGTAACCTCAAGCAGATGGCAAATTCATGCTGGACGGGTCTTGTTTGCAATGTCGGCTTGATTTTGGTGTTAGTTCCTTTGCTCTTTGCCACCAACGCCTGGCTTACGAATGCTCTTCACATAGCTAACGAGTATAGAGAAGCTGTACAACGTGCAGTGCCTTGGGTTATAGTGGGATTTCTAATCATCGGGGTGGGGGAAACTTTCGCTGGCGTAGTGGATGGCTGCCAAAGGATGGATTTAAGCGTTAGTGTTAGAAGCTTTGGACAAATAGCAAGCAGTATCGTGTTCATTTTGGGGGTTATAAATGGACTCGGATTCGATGCCTTGATTTTGGGGAAAATGGTCGAGGCTTTTCTCACAGCTTTTGGACACGTAATGTGCGCATTGTGGCTCTGCGGAAAGGAGCTTTTGTTACCACCCTCGGTGTTTTCGCTTACGAAAGATCTGAAAAAATTCCTCGGTTATTCTGGCCAGTTGGTAATAGGTTATATATCCAGTGCTTTGCGTGAACAGACGGACAAGCTAGTACTAACTAGCTTCGCTTCTGCTGATTGGACCGGTGCTTACAGCATAGCGGCAAAGATGAGCGGGTTGGTAAACGAAGCGGTAAGATACTGCTACGCGCCAATTACGGCGGCTTCAGGCGCTATGGCATCAGTTGGAGATTTTCAAAGTCTATCGGTGCTTTATAGGCGGGGGTCTATAGCAGTAGGAGCTTTAACCGGGTTTTTAACATGCCTGTTTGTTGGGTTTCACAAAAATATTGTTATGATTTGGACCGGGAGATGGGATGAACGAATAACACCAATCCTGCTCATTCTTGCATTCGGGAATTTGGTGGCCGTTGCATATACAGGGGTTGGAACAGCAATTTGCCGCGGTATCGGTGCCATCCACTTGCAAACCGTTTTTATCCTGGCGAGCTTATTTGTGAACGCTGTGCTAACCGTTATTTTGGTGCTTACTATTGGTGCCATCGGTACCGTGATCGCGTCCTCCACTGCTTGGACATTGGGAAGTGTGGCTTTCGTTTGGGCCTTCTCAAAGGAGAGTAAACTGCCAGTGAAGCAAGTTGCGCTCACAACGACCTACATAGTGTTGTTTACGCTTTTGTTAACCGCCATTTTCTATATTGTTGCGCGTTTTGCATAAACCGCGTGCTCTGGGTCTGATATTCTGCTTCTTAAAGCTTTGGCAAAACGGAAGATCCCCACTGCGCAAGTGATGTAACACAAGCCATTATCAAGGAGGAATCGCAGCATGAACCGTCGAGAGAAGGTTATTTTACTTCTGGCTTGGATTGCAATTATTCTTCCGCTTTCGTTACTCGGATATGGATCTTCAAGAGACTCATGGCTTACAGCAAAGGCAGCTGCTTATATCTGGACTCATGGGAAGTATGTGGCATCCAGGGGGACTGGCTACCCGCTTTTTGAACTGATGTGCGCGCCACTGGTTTCTTTGGGAGGTTGGTATGCTTCAAACCTTGTGGTTTCTCTTTTTGGTTTGGCTACCATCATCAGTTTGTTCAAACTTGCTGATTCGGGGGTTATGAGGTACCCTTTGGTGTCGATTGCTTCAATTGCATTTCTACCCGTGATTTTAAGCAACTCCTCACAGACGATCGAATTCATTCCTGCTTTGCTTCTTATCATTCTTTCCTATCTGTGCCTTATCCGTAATCATTGGTTTAGTGCAGCCGTGTTTACCGGGCTATCTGTAGGATTCCGCCCGAACAATATTCTTTTTCTGGTTCCTATTTTGGCCTACCAAACCGCGAAGCACGATAGCTTAGCCCGACGCGTAGCAACCGCACTCATATGCTTTTTAACTGCCTTGATAGCCTTTTCTCCGGTCCTTTTAACCTACGGGTTCAAGAGTCCGCGCCAAGAAATTGCTCCTTCGGGTATAAAATTAGCCCTCGTTGGATTTTACACTTTTCTAAAACTATTTGGTATCGCACAATTTGGAATATTATGCGTTGCCGCCGCTTGGATTTTTACCAGAAACCGAAAGGATATATCAACGCAGATTCGGACCCCAGACTCTGTTCTTCACCTAAGTAACCTAGTGGTTGTGTTTGGGGCTTTTTGTTTCTTCCCATTCAAGTCAGAGTACCTGCTTAATGCAGTGCCATCGGTTGTGCTTCTGCTTGATCGAATAGCCACGAAACGCGCTCTCCAATTTCTCTGCGCTGTTTTGCTCTCTTACAACCTGATACAGGTCGAAGTGAAAGGGGGAAAAAGCGGCGAACGTCAAGTAGAACCCAGGCTTGCTGTGGGCTATTTGGTAGACGACGTGACTCAGCGTCTTTTCATGCTTTCCACCAGATATGCTGCTACCCGTTGGCACCCCGCAACGCCGACTGTTCTAATGCTTGGTGAAGGCTGGATACCTGTTCTGAATCCGGCTTGGCAGTACGATGCGAAAACAGGGATGTATAAGCAAAAACACGGCAATCTATATTTATCACCGCGCATCTGCGATGAGAAGCGCCTTCGCTGGTTGCGGTCACACGGGTTTAGACTGCTTGTTTGGCGCGACGAGAAATGGGAGTATTCGGTTGCAGGTCCGCCAAACTGGCAAGAGTATGTGGAGGTGGTAGATGATTTAGACCGTCTTTTCGGATTTAGAATAATAATTCCGTACAACCGGTAGCATCATACAACATCCAGAAACATCTCTGGGCTTCGGACAAGAGTTCAGACACTAGATGACGAAGAAAAAATCCTCATGGGTAATGAAATTTTGAAAAAAACAACCTGGGTTTGATCCTCCGAACAGCTCCAACCACCGCGCAAGGTGCACACTTCGCAGCAAGCTGTACCGAAAGCCAACGCTTACGCTTGGAGCCGCCTGCAGCAGAATCACACAAACACGGCGGGCGATTTAACACGGCTTTTTTATGAGGAAGATTCGATACAGCCCTTTTGTCCCAGAAACACGCATATCCTACCGAGGCTGTTCCTGTTCCCCGGAGCACTTAAGCACAACCAAAGAGATATCGTCGTTTGGCTCGCCAGATACATGTTCCATAACGGCATCTACCACCGCGTCGGCTATCTTTGCAGAGGGTTCGCAGCGGTTTTCGTGAATAATCTCCTTCAACCGTTCCTTTCCGAAAGGCACCGGGTTGCGCGCCTCAACCACCCCATCAGAGCAGAAGAAAAGGATATCGCCGGGATTGAAGTGAAGCTTTATTTCTTCGTAAGTGGTCTCCATGAGCCCCAATACGGGACCAGTGGGCGGAAGTTCTTTAAACTCTCCGTTTGAGTAAAACAGCACGGGGTCGTGGCCGGCGTTCACCAGGTCCATCTCTCTCTGGTGGGGCCTCAGCCAGCCGTAAACCATTGTCACCAATATATCCGCCGGGGTTTCCTTAACCAAAACGTGGTTGGTTCGCTCCATAACCCAGCGTGCCGATCTTGCGTTGGGGTAAAATCCTCCGGAGATGAACTTAACCGCGGCCACCAAAGTTGCGGCGGCGATTCCGTGGCCGGAGATGTCGGCAAGCTTGGTTGTTACCACCCCATCGTCTTTGTAGTATTTAACGCTCCAATAGTCGCCACCAACCTCGGATGCTGGTATCAAGCGCCCGGCAATTTGGAACCCGGGGATGTTGGGTATCTCCTTTGGCAAAAGTCTTTGCTGAATGCGCTTGGCCAATCGAAGTTCTTGGCTCATGGCCTCGCGGTGCTGAAGGCGCATGGCCCTCCTCAGCTTGTCGGAATACGCCCGCCAGAAGGCATCGGTAACCAGCTCCATGAAGACAAGCACTTTAACGAAAGTGTTTTGGGTGAGGCGCACGTGGCGCAGTACAGCTTCTTGGAGGGCATCTCGGTAAAGGCGCATCACGTCGCGTCTGTCGAGGTTTTGGAAGGCCAGCACTGCCAGCTCGTACCCGCAACTGCGGATATCATCTTCGGCGTCTTCTGAGGGCTTTTCCAAATACTCCCGGAGGAGAAGAACAAGTTCCTTCATCTGGCGGAGCTCAGCCTCGGAGGGGGCGTGAGAGTTGATTTGCATCAGAGTAAGCCACGTTTGCAGAATGGCATCCCGGGCCGCCCCGCTTACGGATGAATCAAGAGCTGCTTCCGCCAGTTCCCTGTCCATTTTCAAACCCCACAGCCAGCAAGGTACGAAACCGCAAACGATATCACACAAATTATAGCATAAGCCGCGGCTTCTAATTACGGTTGAAACCGCAAAATCGACAATTCAGGAGCTCTCTTGGTCGGGAAAGCATACTAACGTGTGACAGCCATCTTTGCTTTTGGTCTAACGTTCTTGGCAAACCATCTCCTAAGCAGCTTCTCTCGCTCGGTTGGTTTGGGGCTTGGGTTCGTGTCCTTTGGATCGGAGCCGTGTTCCACACTCCATCCATGCCATTCCCTAAAAGCATGGTATGCCCAATCCCAACCATTTTCCTCAAACACTTCTATTACGTCGCTGAGATACCGATATGCGCTCTCTCCAGGTGCCCACCGGATTTGTTTCAGCGCGTTTCCCTCAGCAGTGCTTAAACCCAGAAGCCGTAGCTGGGTATATTGAACACTATGCCGATTATGGTCCAAAGGCTGCCAACAACAAACTCGCCCAATATTAAGCCGAAGAAGAAGGGCATCCACTGCATGTAGGTTTTCAGGCCGCCGTAGCGCAGAATCAACAGTTTAAGCGCCCAGGCAATCAACAGTGGAAGCCACATCACATGCAGAGACCAACTGCTGCTTACGGCGTAGCCCACGGGGTGGAACGGCCACCAATAAAACCTCATGCGCAGTGCCATAAGCGTCATGGTGAACGCGAAGCCAATTCCCATTGCAGTAAGAGCCTGCAGGTTTGGCTTCTGCGGGTTCTGCAGCCACCCCTGGAGGCGGTTGAAAGGTTCGGGGCCGAAAGCCCAAACCACCGGACCAACCACCTTGGCAGAACCAACCCCCAAATTGTACCCGATGTGCAGGAAGGCCCAGAACGAAGCCAGGCATCCGAAGAACGCCGCTATCATGATTGCCACACTAAGTCTTCTGGCGTTTAACCTGGCCCTTTCTGATATTTTATAGCCCTCAAGCTGGAACGGCATTGGATGAGCGCGGTAGGCGCGGTTGAAGAAGTAAAAGTACGAAAACATCGTTAGGTTGCGTGTTCCCAAGGCCTTGCTACCAACAGCGTCCACGAGCAGCATCTCCGGACCACCGTTGTGCAGGTCGTGGGCTGGCGGACCCAACTCCGCCCTGATGCGCGTTACCGCAATGGATACGGTGAAATAAATCAGGAAGAAGGCCACCGCCACCAGTGGATCCATTCCGGCAGCTGTGCAAAAAGCCATAAGCAAAGCCGCGCCAGCCCCAAGCCCGATAAAAGCCGCGCGGTAGCTCCACGGCTCGGTGGAGTCGTCTGCCGACGAACTCATGCCCAGGGCTTTACGTATCACATCCACAAAGTAATGCCTTCCCGTCCACAGCGCAAACACGGCAAGACCCACATATCCAGCAAAGGACTGCTCGTTTATGAATGGGAAGTTTGGGGTGGTATCCCAAGCGAAAGCCCTCGAGATGACCCTTTGCGCCTTCCAGAAGAAAAAGAAGAACCAGCACGAAAACAGCAAATCAACCGGAAGCAGCATCCCCAGCCCCAACACGAACGGATAGAACGAGACTGGGAACCAGCCCATGGCGTTCCAGGGTGACTGCCTAATCAGCGGGCTGAGGTCGCGCACGCGCACCGGTATGGCGGGAACGCTTGGATACCAGAAGTTGAGGCCGTTGATTATGTCTATTGCCGCAGCTATGCCAAACCCAATCCAAAGCAATCGGTTCTTGTACATGCCGTAGCGCTGGTCGGTCATCTCAAGCGGGAGCTGAACCAGCGGGTAGGAAAGGCGCTCGCTTTCGATCCAGCGCTTCCGTACTATTGTGTTGATGCAGAGCATCATAAAAACCAGCACGCATATGAAGCCGGTCCACACCAAAACCGGAACCGCCCAAGCCAGGAGGTTGTGAGCAGTGTAAAGGGAGCTTTGGCCGAGGTACAGCCCGCGGAGCACATCTCGGTCTTTCATGGCGATCCAATCCGGCACGGCCCAATGGAACAGCTCCGCCCATTTGTTTTCCGTGGTAGCGAACCAAAACGCATGCCCTATGTACGAAGCCAATATCTCAATAAAGTCGTGGCCGCACAGCGCCGAAGCGATTGAAAGCATTACGTAGATAACCAACAGCTCTCCTTGGCTAAGGGCAAGTTTCGGCCAGCGCCTCCCAACCACAAGGTTGTAAAGCGTAAGCAAAAGCAAGCAGAAAACCACATTGAAGAAGATGGAGATTGTTGTTGGGTGGCCGGAATACCGCACCAGCTCCATCTGCATAATCCAGTAGGTGTTAAAGGGTATAAGGAAAAGCGCAACCAAAACGGCTCTTGGTGTTACACCGCCGTAAGGGAAGGCTGCGGGACGCTTTTCCTCTTCTTGCCCCTGAATGTTTGCTTTGCTTTGATACAGTTGCATAAGCTTACCTCAAGGCGAAGTTGTGTCAGCGCAGGTGGTCTTCAACAGGCGAGTATGGCTGACCGCAGGCCTCTGCCACCTCTTTGCGGACCACGGCGCCGTCCACGATGTTCAAACCCCTGCGGATTTCGGGGTTGCGTTTTGCCGCCTCCTTGTAGCCCAGGTTGGCAATCTGGAGCACATACGGCAGAGAGGCGTTGGTCAGCGCGTAGGTTGAGGTTCCCGCCACCGCTCCGGGGATGTTGGTTACTCCGTAGTGAACAATTCCGTCCACAAGGTAAACTGGGTCGCGGTGCGTGGTGGGGCGTGTTGTTTCAACGCATCCACCTTGGTCCACTGCAACGTCCACTATCACCGCGCGCGGCTTCATGAGCTTCAGCATATCCCTGGTAATCAAAATGGGTGTTCTGGCACCGGGCACCAGCACGGCACCTATAACTAAGTCTGCTTCGGGAAGCTTTTTGCGAATGTTGTAGCTGTTGGAAACCACGGTGGTAACGTTTGGAGGCATAATATCCGCAAGGTGCCGCAGGCGGTCCAGGTTGATATCCATTACGGTTACTTGGGCGCCCAAACCTGCCGCCACCCTGGCCGCGTTCGACCCAACAACCCCTCCGCCAAGTACCAAAACCCTGGCCGGTTCAACGCCGGGCACGCCGCCCAGGAGAATCCCGCGGCCTTCCATGGGGCGCTCCAGGTATTTTGCCCCCTCCTGGACCGACATCCTTCCCGCCACTTCGCTCATGGGAATCAAAAGGGGCAGGCGTCCGTCGTCGGTTTGAATCGTTTCGTAGGCAATGCACACGGCGCCGCGCTCCATCATCTCAACGGCCAGCTCTGGGTTTGCCGCGAAGTGGAAATAGGTGAAAACGATTTGCCCGGGCCGAACCAAGTCGTATTCTACCGGAAGGGGCTCTTTCACTTTGACGATGAAATCGGCCCGCTCCCAAACCTCGCCTGCAGAAACTATCTCGGCTCCGTGCGCCGCATACTCCTCATCGCTTATGCCGGTGCCTGCTCCCGCTTCGGACTCCACCAGCACCTTATGCCCAGCGGCGCAGAGAACTTCCACTCCGGCCGGAACCAACCCAACCCGGTATTCCGACTCTTTCACCTCTTTGGGAACACCGATAACCATATTACCCTCCGGAGTTTTTCGCGGTTTTGCCAGCCGCGTGGTGCCTCTGGTTATTTGTCGCCGGCCAGCAGGTCCTGTGCCAAGCAGATTGCCCCTATAACCCCCACATTACCGCCCAGTTGCGCCGGTACAACCTCGCAGGCGGAAACCAACTCGCGCATACCCCTCTCGGCCACCGTTCGGCGGACGGGGACGAAGAGGAGGTCGCCAGCGTTTGTTACACCGCCCCCAAGTACCACCCGATTGGGGTTCAGTATATTGATTACGTTGGCCACTCCAAGCCCCAAGTAAAATCCGGTTTCCTCCCAAAGCTTTTGGCAGAACGAATCTCCGGCCAGGGCGGCGCGGGCGGTTAACTCTGCGGTGATTTTTTCAGGGTTTCCCTCGGCCATCTTCCACAAAAGCGCATCTTTCGGTACAGACTCCCTGGCGCGCCGAGCAATCGAGGTTCCCGAAGCCAAAGCTTCGAGGCATCCGCGTCTGCCGCACAGACATTGCGGTCCATCCGGAAGGATAATCTGGTGGCCGAACTCTCCGGCGGCGGCGGTGGCTCCTCGGTAAACTCTGCCATTCACAACAATACCCCCGCCAATTCCGGTGGAAACCGTGAAATAAGCCACATGTGAAAACCCTTTTCCCGCTCCAACCCGCGCTTCGCCCAAACCGGCGGCGTTGGCGTCGTTATCCATATTTGCCGGAACACCGAAGCGCTCTTCGAAAAAGGCTTTTACGGGGTAGTTATCCCAGCCCGGCAGGTTCGGGGCGCGCAGAACCACGGTGCGTTCGGGATCCAAAGGCCCACCAACGGCTATGCCAATCGCTTTTAGCAGATCCGCGCCTTTTTGATTAACTCCGGCGGTGCTTTCGGCTTCCTTCAAAGCCTGCCGAAGCATTCGTTCAAGCGCTGTCATAACCGCATCCGGCCCGCGGCTTCTATCCGTCGGCTCTCTTACCACCGAAAGGAGGCGGCCGTGCAGGTCCGACACGCCAACAGCAAGCTTGGTACCCCCAATATCAACACCACCGAGGAACCCCTCGGAGGAAAACCCCATGGATAACCCTCCAGTGCGTGGGCGCAGTCGATGTCACCCTGTTTCAAGGATGTTTTCCACGCTGTGGCATCTGCTCCCTTCCATCAGTGTTGAGGGTGCGAGATGGAAAGCACTTCGACGGGGCTTAAAAAGAGCGCGGGAGAAAGCCAAACCTCCTCCCGCGCGGTTTCAAAATCGTATCGGCAAGCGCTTTACTGGCCGTATATAGGTTCATCCGGCCTTGGCAGGCGCTCTTCCACCGGAAGGATGGGCGGTCCTCCGCGGCGCGGCTCCGACAGATAGTAATAGGCGGTGCTGCTGTAGTCGTTGCTGAGCTTGTTGGCGTGCCCGTGCTCGATGGTAACCAGAATCGATTTGCGGAAGCGGATTGGATCCTCTATGTGGTATCTGTAAACGCTGTTTTTCCCCTTCCACGGCCACGCTTTGGTGCCGCTGTAGAGGATGACGCCGTGGTACGGTGCGTTGTACTCCTGGGTTGGGCAGTAAGCGCAGTGGAACCAATCCTCCGTCCCGGTGCCGTGAAGCGACGGCGGCCACTCCTCGCCGTCGATGAATATCATGTCGTCGCCTTCGCCGTACCAATCGTTTGGGTTGCGCTGGAAGCAGTCTATGTCAAGATGCGCGCCGCAGTATATTCCGTTGCCCTCAGCCTGCAGGATTACGTAGTTATCTTTCCCGGTTTTATTGAAGATGCGCGGGTCTTTCCAAATAGCGTCGCCGGGGGGAAGCTTCTCTTCGAAAGCCCAGCCGCGGGTGTTGGCCTCGCGGCGCCACTGCACGTGGAAGTAGGCAAGGTCGGCAACGGCGTCAACGGAAGGGTAAAGCTCGTAATCTATGTAGAAGTAGTGGTAGTACGGCTCCACACCCTGATTTTCAACCTCCACAACGGCCCTGCTCTTAAAGGGCATCGGCCACCAAGAGTTGAACCCCTTGCCGTCCTGCGGGCTCATCTGAAGCGGAAGCGAAACAAAGTTCTTGCGAATACCGTGGCCCAAACCGAAGAAATCGCCGATGGGGGCTTCCACGCTGGGTTCACTGCAGTCGTCCCAGTACATTCTGAGGACGATGCGGCGGCAGTAGTCCTCCTTTGGAATGCCCAAAGTCATCCAGATGTGCTTTATACAGCCTGGGCCGTTGATTTCGGCCAAGATGCGCTTCTCTCCCGGTTCGATGCGCCAGCAGTCTGCGTTGCCACCGGTTACGTCGTAACTGCTGATTCGCTTGCTTACATAGTCGCGCAGTTTTGGCAAACTGCTTAAGCTGGTCATCCCAATCATAAGCCTCTCCTCTCCGCCGATACTGTTGTCAGTAGAATACGCAATCCAGGGATTGCCCGTAATGGGTTCGGCGAAATAGGGGCCGCTCCCTTTCGCCCAAAGAGGCAAAACCCTTGGCTTTTGCGGTCTTATGAAAACCGCAGGGCGCGCATTCGAAAGCAGGTTTCGCTGTGCTTTTATGTGTGCTTGGCAAATTGAGCCATTTATCCCCCACAACGAACAGATCATCGCTGTGAAAGAATATTTTGTCTCGTTTGCGGAATATAATCTAATGTAGAAAACTGAGGCGCCACTGCGCTTGCCGAACTTCGGAAAAATAGATGAGATTTGGCTTTTTACACAAAAAGGGCCGGCGCGGTCTAACGCTGGTCGAAATGCTGGTGGTGGTAGGGATACTGACACTGCTGGCCGCCGTTCTGCTTCCGGTTTTGTGGCAGGCACGCAACCGCGCCCGTGACCGAACCTGCGCCTCGAACCTACGGGAGATCGGCCGCGCCACGCTGATGTACGCCGAGGATTTCGACGGCTCGTTTCCGTATGCCCCCACCGGTCCAAAAGCCGGCTCGCTGTTCGGTTTCATTCAGGCTAATCCCCAGGACTCGGTCTCCAAATACATCAACGGGTTGGCGTTGGATGTGCGCCAATCGCTTATGCCTTCTGGCTCCACTTACGTGCGGGTGCTGCTCTCGCTGAACCAAAAAATCAACAGCGATGCGCTCTTCCGCTGTCCGAACGACTCCGGCGCGGCGGATTTCGGCTACAAAAAGAGCACTGTTTACGAAGAAGCGCTGTGCAGTTACATTTGGGACCCCGCGTCGGCGGCGAACGCTGGAACGGAGGAATCCTCCGACGAGAGTGCGAACGGACAATCGGAAGATTCTCTGAGCAATCCAAGCTCTGTTAAGCTTTGGCAGGATTACGGAGCTACATGGCACCAGATTAGGCGCAGATCGCAGTCCGGAAGCACGTGGGAAACCGTGGGCCGCGTGAACGCCGTTTTTGCAGACGGCCACACCGCTAGCACGGATATGGCCGTAATAGCGAAGCCCGGCTCTGGTTCTATACTGCTTTCAGTTAAACGTGAATCCCAAATAAACCAATGAAGCTTGCAAAGCGCATAACTCGAGTTCTAAAAGCAAATATACTTTTGGCCGCTCTGGCGCTGACCTCGTCGGTATTTGCCGCATCGCCACAGCCTTTGCAGACGGTTCAAGGCCTTGTTTACGGGTTTGAACCAACTCGCAAGACCCTGCTGGTGGGTGTCAGCACCGGTCCGCTCGCCAGATCGATGATAGATGTGTGGGTTGTATCTTCCAGCCGCATCACCAGAGATGGCCTGCCGGCGGATTTCCAAAACGTAAGGGTTGGCGATACTGTTCAGTGTACGCTCAGGATTAAAGACGGCAAATTTATCGTGCAAGAACTGAACGCCGCAACCACCTTCGGGCGGCGCATATCCGCCAGCACGCTCGTAGCCATCAATCTCGGCAGTAAGCAGGTTTGGCCTCATATTATTTTCGAGAAGACTATCGGAACACTGCGCTCTAGGGCCATCGCCTTCTTCGATGAGCAAACGCTTTTCCGCAAGGAAGGGAGCGGCTGTACCCCGCAGGACCTGCGCCCCGGCGATATGGTTTCGCTCATGCTGGTTCCCCAAGCCGACGGGTCTATGCTTGCCACCACGGTTGATGCATCCGTTCCCCCGGCCGCCAAGCCGTACTCGGTGGCTGGTATAATCGCTGCTGTTCGCGGAAGCACTCTCACCATTCGGGCGGGAAACGGCGTAGAGGTTGATATACTGATACATCCCGACGCCTACATACGCAGGGATAAAGAAAGGGTTCAGCCGAAAGACGTCGAAACCAAGCTTAAACGCGGCGACCAGATCATCGCTTCCGGCGACGTGAACGAGGATTTGCTCCTTGTTGCTGTGGTGGTATCGGCAGCGTCTCCCGACTATGCCTTTGACGGCGCCACCGTGCTCAAATCAATCTTCGAGGAGCGCGCTTTTCTGATCAAAACGCCCGACGAATCGGTGATTAAAGTGCTGGCTACGCCCGGAACCAGCATACAGAGATGGGGATATCCTGCCGATTTTATGGATGTACCAGTAGGATCAACAGTGGATTTGAGAGCCGTTGGCATTCCGGACGGAAGGTTGCTTTTAACCACCCTGGATGTGGTAGAATAAACACGGTTGGCGCGCTGAAGACGGGGCGCCCCCAGCTTTAATACGATGCAGAACTCTACGCGAGTGCAAGCGCTTTTGGTGGCAGGTTTTCTGCTTGTTGCTTGCGCGGCGGCAACTGCTGGCACCCAAACCGGTGTAACCAGCGTTTGGCCGGTGTTCCGCCACGACCTGCAGCGCACCGGCCGCTCGGACCGCGTTGGGCCGTTGGCGCCCTCAACGCCGAAGTGGGTGTTCGTCGCCGAAGAGTATATGCCGGATGTCAACCACGCAATCGACAGCTCACCATGCATAGCCAGCGACGGTACCATATACGTGGGGGACCACGGCGGGATACTGTGGGCGCTCAATCCGGAGGACGGCAAACCGCGCTGGTTTTTCGATGCCAAAGGCGCAATTGCTTGGGCCTCGCCGTCGGTTGGACCAGACGGTACCATCTACTTCGGAACTTTCGCCTCGAACACCCCGGACGGCGGCGGTCGCCTTTATGCGGTTTCCCGCGATGGCGGCTACCGCTGGCATTTCCCGTTCCCGGGAACGCAGTTGGACAGCCCTCCCACCATCGGTCCGGACGGCGCTTTGTACATTGCAGCCTTCGACGGCGCTTTGCACTCCTTGGTGGTCAGCTCCAACACTCCGTACCTCCGATGGAGTTCTCCTCTCAGCACATCCAGCCAGGTAGTCTCATCGCCTGCGTTCTCGCACGACGGTAGCAGGCTTTACATCGGCACGCTGGACGGCGAACTTGTGGCGGTAAGCCTTTTAGACGGCTCTGTGGTTTGGCGAGCCGCGCTCGACGCCGAGGTGTACGCCACCCCCGCCGTTGGCAAAGACGGCACGGTGTTTGTTGGCACGTTTGCGGGTTCTATGTACGCGGTTAATCCCTCTGGAGATGTTGTTTGGCAGTGCACCCCCACCGATGCCGGAGAGATAAAAGCATCTCCAGCGGTTGGGCCGGACGGCACCGTGTACTTCGCCACGAGAAACGGGCGCCTTTACCGCCTGAACCCCAAAGACGGAAGCGTGATATGGACTTGGCAATCGGAAACCGGTGGGCGGATTAACTCTTCTCCTGTGGTAGATGCCAACGGCAACGCGTACTTCGGCGCGGAAGACGGATTTGTGTACGCAGTAGGCGCCGATGGGCGGCTGCTCTGGCGGTACGATGTGGGAAGCGCCTACGGCAACATTGTGAATTCTTCTCCAGCCATCGGAGCGGATGGAACCCTCTACGTGGGCACACAGCATGGAACCGTTTACGCATTCTCCAGCACCGCGTCGATAGCCTACGGCGATATTGACGGAGACGGGCGCGTTTCTGTAAAGGACGTAACGCTTGTACTGGGCTATGTTTTGGCCGGACGGCCACTCCTCCCCAGCCAGCTAAAAGCGGCCGATGTTGCGCCGGCCGGCGCTCCCGACGGCAAACTGACCATCGGCGACGCGGTAAGGATTCTCCGGCGCGCTCTCGGTATAGAACCGGACCCCTGGCCGTAGCCTAAAGCCCTGTTGGATGCTGAATAAAAACCGTTTCGAGCCCGAACTGCTCCTCTAAGTGTTCGGCCAGCAGTTTTACACCGATGGACTCGGTTGCGTAATGCCCTCCCAAAAGCACATTTATCCCCAGCTCTTCGGCGTCGAAATAATGCTCGTGCCGCATCTCGCCGGTTATAAGGGTATCGAGGCCTGCCTTGTGCGCCTCGGCGATTCCACCTCCGCCTCCTCCGCTTAAAACCCCAACACGCTTCACCAGAGCTGGACCGGTGGCAATAAGCCGAACAGGGGCGCCGATTGCATCTTGAAGGGCGGCCAAAAGCTGATTGCGGTCCATATCGGCATCCGTCCACCATCCGATATCCACCCCTTGGTACGGCGCGAATGTGCCGATCGGCTCCAAACCCATGCGGCGGATAAGCCCGGCGTTGTTGCCCAGTTCCGGATGGCAGTCGAGAGGTAGGTGCACCGAATATACGGAAACGCCTTTGCTCAAAAGCGGCTGTAGGCGCCTGTACGTCCGAGCGGTTATGGGGCGTATATCGCTCCACAGAATGCCGTGGTGCACAAGCAGCATGTCGGCACCAAGGCTAACAGCCTCTTTAACTGCAAACTCGCAGGCATCAACTGCAACGGCCACTTTTGCAACTTCAGCCCGCCCCTCCACCTGAAGACCGTTGTAGGCCGCCGGGTAGTCCGGCACCTCCGCAATTTTGAGGTGGTTGTTGAGATACTCAACCAACTCCGCAAGCTTCACAATCCCCATTTCACTTTCTCCGAGCGGTAAATCCGTGGGTGCCGAGCCGCCGGCCTACCGACCAATATTCTCCCATGGCATAACACAGCAGATCCAGCTTTTCGACAATAATGCGCCCGTTGGAATCCAAGCAGTCGGCATCCACATGCTGAACCAAAACGCGGGCAATGAACATATCGTGATCGCCAACCGGTTTAATCTCCTCCACTTGGCATTCCAAGTTGATTGGGCATTCTGCAATCAGCGGAGCGGCAACTACTTGCGCTGGAAGCGGTGTAAGGCCAAAAGCTTTGAATTTGTCCACGTTGCGGCCGGAAACGGTGCCGCAACCATCAACTTTTTCCACCATAGCCGATGTGGGGAAGTTGATGACAAACTCGCGCGAGGCGCTGATAAGCTTGTGGGAATACCGTTCCGGCGCAATAGATATGCCCACGATTACGGGGTTTGCAATGCTGAGGTTGTAAACTTCTCCCAGAGTGATGATGTTTGGCCTTCCGTTTTCATCCACCGACGTCACCAGTGCCGCCGGCGACGGATAAACAGGCCGAAAAGGAGGCACCGTTTTTTTCATAAGCAAAAACTCCCTCCGTCAGCAGAAATGCTTATGCCGCCGGGAAGCGCCGAAGCAGTTTTTCAAGCGCACCTTCAACTCCAAGCGCGAGTATATCCGCAAGCGCATCCCCAACTGCACGGGCAAACCCGGGAACCGCCGACAAATCCGCACCCCAAAGCTGTCGGTCGGACAAAAGCCGCCCGGAAAGCCCGTGCGCGTCTTCGGTGCGCACCTCGGGCCTCAACGCTTCGCGCAAATGCGCTGCTTCTGGGTCTCTCATGCTTACGGGTCCCGACGGAGTTTGAAAAACAACCGCGTCCTCCCGCCTTTCCCCGCTTGACACCGCGGCTATCAGACTGGCAAAACCAAACGCAACCATGTCTGGGCCGCGACCGTTCTTCGCCGCGTAAGATATCACGGAAGGAACCACGCGTATCCTCAGTTTCACCAAAGTGTTGGTTAGAATGTGTTCGTAGCGGTGGCGCAGGTTGGGATTGCCGAACCTCTCCAGCACAGACTCCGCATACTGTTCCACTTCGTCCTTGGGATAAGCAAGCGAGACGGCCAGCTCGGACATCAGCATCTTACGCATCCACGCGGATACCAAAGGATGCTTCATCGCATCGCGAACAAACACACAGCCGGCCAGCGCTGCCACCGGCGCTGTTAAAGAGTGCGTGCCGTTGAGCAGGCGCACCTTCTTATCGCGGTATGGCGTGATGTCGGATGTATAGATTACGTTCAAACCCGCCCTGTGAAGCGGAAACTGCTCTGCAGCATCCGGGCCGGCTTGAACAGCCCAAAGGTGGTACGGCTCGCACACGTTGAGCAGTTCGTCCTTGTAACCGAGCATGGTTTCGATAACAACCAGCTCGTCATCCGCCGGAAAGCCGGTTACAATGCGGTCCACAAGGGTGTTGCAAAAGGTTACCCTGCCGCGCAACCACTGTACAAAGCCAAGCGGCAGTTGCCACCTGTGCGCCAGCTCCTCCACGCACGCCTGCAGTACATCGCCGTTGTTATCTATAAGTTCGCAGGGCAGAACCAGCACGCGCGATTCATCCGCATTCCCCAAAGCCCGAAAACGGTGCCACAACCAGGCGGTGAGCTTCCCTGGAAAGGATGGTGGAGGGGATGATTCGAGCACATCGTTAGGGGATAAAGCGATCCCGACCTCTGTTGTGTTGGAGACAACCACATCAACATCGGGGAGCTCCGCGAGCTTCAAAATCTCATCCCACTGCGATTCGGCCTCGAAAGCACTGCCCACGGAACCGACCACCTCAAAGGTGTAGGGGTGCTCTTCAGAAGCGGGACCAGCAATGGCAACCGTGAAAAGGTTATCCTGCCAGCGCAACTGCGGAACAGTCCCGGAACGGGTGGACTGCACCAGTGCGGCCCGGCCGTGGTAAACCCCTTCTGCCGATGCGCGCTGAAGCATCCAATCCGTAAACGCACGCAGAAACCGCCCCGTTCCAAACTGAAGAACACGAATCGGGGCATTTAAAAGCGCACTCGGAGGCGCCGCTACAAAGTTGGGAAGCCCTCCAGAGTGCACTAAATCCCAGCTTAACTGCTTCATTGTTGCACCACCAAACTGCAGACCAGCTACTTAGTTCGAAACCCCAGCGTAGGAAATTTGACAAACAAACAGCTACTAATCAGACGCCAAAACTCTTTGGCTGTAGTTTCCGTACTTCATAAAGGCGCGGCAGGCGATCTCCTGGTACACCGGGGGCAGGCCCAGCGCCTCGTTGGAGCCGTAGTAGCCCGCGATAAAACCTCCGCCGAAACCGCCCAGCTTCTCGACGTATTCCTTTGCGGCCGCTTCAATTTTGGCGGGATCTTTGGTCGGCAGTGTGCGCTGTATATCCACAGGGCACCAAAAGTGCAGTCTGCCGCCGAAGTTTTCGGCCAGGTAGTCTATTCCGTGGAGCTCGGGCTGATCGAACTGGCACACGTTGATGCCCACTTCAACCCAATCTTCAAGCACCTCGGTTACATGCCCGCAGGAGTGAAACCACACGGTAAGCCCCCTGCTGTGTGCAGCTCCGCACAAATATGCAAACACCGGCTTGAAGATGCGCCGCCAGCAGTTCGGGCTGACAAATAAGCGGTCTTGGGTTCCCCAATCCTCGCCCGCCATGATGCCGTCCACGCCGCAGTCGGCAAGCCTGTGGATTTCGCGCTCGATAACGTGGGCAACACGCCAAAGCAGATTCTCCACCCTTTCGGGTTCCGCGGCCACATCGGCGAGGAAGTTCTCCAAACGGCGCATGTAGCGGGCTATATCGAACGGCCACCCCACGGTGCCCAAAACGTAGTAGCCCTCGGCATGAAACTGACGGCACCGAATTGAAGCATCTTCGTAAAGCTCCGGCTCGTCTGTGCGGGGGAATTCGTACTCCTCAAGTGCATCCCAGCCGCTTTCAAGCACCCCGCGGAACACCTCTCCCTTTGTGAAAGCCTCCAAGCGGCGCCATATGTTGCCCCACTCGTCAACCATCTCCCAGTATCCGTTGCACTTCTGCCACGGTTTGGCGCGGCTGTTGGGCGCGGGTTTGCGTCCGACAAAGCGGATGTCGCTGGGAAATCCGCCTCCCATGCCGTAGGGTATCCTCGGCGGACCCGCGAAAGCCAAGCTTGTTTGAACAATCTCTCTGCTGGTCACCGTCCACCTCCGGCGTTTCTGTCCCTTTTACCTTTTCGATGGAAACCGGCTCGGTCTCCTTCCGGCGCCAATCTTAATGCGCTTCTGAAGGAACCGATGGCTTTACACCGAAGCTTTTATCGGATGCCGGTTGAAACGGGGCTTTGATTTGGCAAGAGGAGAGTGATTTGGAGCTTCAACCACTATCGAAACTGCTTTCCGAGGCACAGAAAGGCGGCTATGCCGTCGGTTCGTTCGACTGCTTTAACGCGGAAACCATGCAGGCGGTGGTGGAAGCCGCGGTGGAAATGCGTTCGCCGGCCATTTTGATGGCGGCCCCTATGGAGATTGCGTACATGGGTCCGCGGCTGTATGCCGCTATCGCCCGCGAGCTGGCCAAATGGGCCGATGTTCCGCTGTGCCTTCATCTGGACCACACGCGCACGGTTGAGGAGCTTATCCCCCATCTTGAGGCTGGTTTCACTTCGGTTATGCTGGACGGCTCTCTGCTGCCGTTTGAGGAAAACGTGCGCCTGACGCGCGAAGCTGTGCAGTTGGCTCGCCGTTTCGGCGCCAGTTGTGAAGGCGAACTTGGGGCAGTTGGCCACGTGAGCAAAGAAACGATAGAGGTAGAGGGCGGTTCAGAGGAATCCCGCAGGGCAAAGTTCACAAACCCAGATGAGGCGCGGCTTTTTGTTGAGCAGACCGGAGTTGATGCGCTTGCGGTTTATATCGGCAACGCCCACGGGATATACCGCGCCCGCCCCAAGCTGGATTTTGAGCTTTTGGCGCAACTATCGGAAGCCGCCAAGGCGCCTTTGGTTCTGCACGGGGGGTCCGGAACGCCGGAAGAGGATCTCAAGCGCGCCGTTCAGCTTGGAATTCGCAAAGTGAACGTTGCAAGCGAGTTGGCCAAGGCCGTCACCGCCGAGCTTACCAGCACCGACAGCAAAGTTTTCTGGCCGCCGCTCCGCTATGCCGCCGCCAAAGCGGCTGTGAAAGCCGTTGCCGCGGAATGGATGAAGCGATTGGGCTCTGCGGGAAAGGTTTAAGCGGACCTAGCCGTGCGGTGCCGCCCCGCCAATCAACCACGAAACTGCCAAAATGCTGGCCATTCCCAACCCGGCATAGAAGAGTATGGGTGTCTTCTCATGCAACCACATCTCTTTGAGGAGAGCAAACAGCACAACGTAAAGAAAGCTTCCACCGATGAACCCCAGCAGAATGCCGAGGGTGTAAGGCGGGGCGCCCAAAACCAGAAGGCCGATCAGCGCGCCCAAGCCGGTTGTCGTCTCCACCAGGACCGTTATGATAAAGGCCTTCGCTTTTGAGAAGCCGGACATGCGTGCCACGCCCATGAGCGCAAGCCCCTCCGGCACCTTGTGATACGAAACCGCAAGCAGAATCAACAGGCCAAGCTTGTTGCTGTGGTGGAGCGCGGCTTCATGTCCGGCAGTGATTGCAAAGCCGTCGGTTAAGCTGTGCAGGGCCATTGTGGTTATCATAAGCCAGCCGAGCCTTAGATATCCGCTTTCTTGATGCGAGGCGTAGCATGCGGGGCAAACGAAGTAAAGATACCGCCCCACAATCCAGAAAAGCGCCAGCCCAACCGCTGTTGCGCCCGCCGCGGCATAAAACCCGGCCAGCTCAAAAGATTCCGGCATAATATGAAAAGCCGTAACCGCAAAAAGCCCGCCGGCGGCAAAGCTCACCAGCGCGCACATTACTTTGTGGCTGGTCTGCTTTACCGGCAGTGCGATTCCGGCACCCAAAACGGCCGCACCGGTTGCCGCCAGCACCCTCAGCAACAACAAACCTTCTGTAGAGGCCGCAATTCCCATGGCCAAAATCCCTTAAAAGTCAGCCCCAAAACGCACCAAATTTTCGGATTTCAAAAAGCTTTAGCTGCGCGGAGTCCAGTTCAAAAGCCGCATTCCGTTTAAAATAACCAGAAGGGCACTGCCCTCGTGCCCCAAAACGCCCAACGAAAGCCGCAATCCTGAAACAAGGGTCGTAACCACCAGAAAAATCACAACGGTGAATGAAAACGCAATGTTCTGCTTTATAATCTTCAGCGCCTGGCGGCTGAGCTGTACAACCTGCGGTATGCGCATCAAATCGTCAGACATCAGCGCCACGTCGGCGGTTTCAAGCGCCGCATCGGTTCCAACAGCCCCCATCGCCATGCCAACGGTGGCCGCCGCCAGAGCCGGAGCATCATTCACCCCGTCTCCCACCATAAGAGCGCGGCCGTGCTGTTTTACCAAACTGTTCACCACATCCACTTTCTGCTCGGGCAAAAGCCTCGAGCGGTATTCATCAAGACCAAGCTCACGGGCTACAGACGCGGCTACCTCATCTTCATCGCCCGTAAGCATAACCATGCGGTGGAAACCAGCGTCCTTGAGGGCATTCAGAGCTGGCTTGGCCTCCGGACGCACTGTATCGCTTACGGCAACCGCACCAATCAACCGGTTGTCAGACGCCACCAGCGCCGCGGTCCACCCAGCCGACTGCCACCGCTTCAGCACCGAGTCCGCCGGAGATACGTCCACCAACTGCTCCTCCATGTACCGGCGGCTGCCGACCAGAAAGTTCGTGCCGTTGATTTCTGCCATTGCTCCTCTGCCGGGCTGTACGCGGAACCTGCTCGGTTCCTCCAGTTTCAGCCCCCGTGCTTTGGCCGCGCTGACTACCGCCTCTGCAATCGGATGTTCGGACAGCCTCTCCACCGATGCAGCCAGGCGCAGAACCTCGAGGTCGCTCAACTCTCCAAACGAAACCACATCCGCAACGGAGGGCCTACCAAGCGTAAGCGTGCCGGTTTTATCGAAGGCGGCAACCCTCAGAACGGCAAGGTGTTCCAGAACAGCCCCTCCCTTAACGAGCACACCCATGCGTGCCGCGCGGGCTATGGCGGCGGCCACTGCCACAGGGGTCGAAATCACAAGCGCGCACGGGCACGCCACCACCAAAAGCGTCAGCGACCGCGTGAACCAAACCTCGAAACTGCCTCCAAACGCGAACGGAACCACCACGCCAAGGAAAACCGCCGTGGAAATCACCGCCGGGGTATATATCCTTCCAAAGCGCTCTGTGAACCTCTGCACCGGCGCTTTTTTGGCCTGCGCTTCCTCCACCAAATGGATGATTCTGGCAAGCGTTGTTTCACCCGCCGGCTTCTGCACTTCCACCTGAAGCGCCCCAGAGAGATTGATGCTTCCGGCGAACACCTCATCCCCGGGCCCTTTCTCTGCCGGCACCGATTCGCCGGTAATCGGGCTTTGATCCACCACTGAGCTTCCGTTCGTCACCTTGCCGTCCACCGGAATCCTGGCGCCCGGCTTCACCAAAACGATGTCTCCAACAGCCACCTGGGACGCCGAAACCTGAACCTCGGTGCCGTTCTTCAGGACCAGGGCTGTTTCCGGAGAAAGCCGCATGAGACTGCGTATCGAGTCCCGTGTCCGATTTGTGGTGTAAACCTCCAGTGTGTTTCCAAGCGAAAACAGAAACACCACCATAGCGCCCTCGGTCCACTGCCCGATGGCAACGGCGCCAACAGCGGCCAACAGCATCAGGAAGTTGGTGTCGAAAGTGGCGGCAACAAGCGAAGCGACGGCACTTCGCGCCATGTAGTAGGCGCCAACCACTATCGAAAAGGCAAGGCAGAACCGAACGGCGGTTTCAGAGGCCCCGAGATGTGAAGCCACCAATCCGGCCGCCAGCGCGGCTCCGGACGCGGCGGTGGATATCCAAAGCTTGTTCTTCTGCCAAAAGATGGAAACCTCTTTCGGCTTTTCGGCTTCGGCAGCGGCGTATCCCAAGGCACGCAGACGCCGCGCCACTTCGCTCGGAGAAGTTAGGTTGGGATCGTACTCTATCAGCATTCTGGATGCGGGAAAGCTCACCTGAACAGACAGCACGCCGGGCAGATTCGTTACAGCCCGTTCGATCTTCACGGCACAGTCCGGGCAGTCCATTCCTGCCAGCGGCATTGTGTGGTGGACGATTTTTTCCTCGAGCTCCACACCTATTTCTCGGGCGCGGCGCTCAACCGCTTCCAAAGTCACCAGATTGGGATCGTATTCGAGAGTAAGTTTTGCCAAGCTGGGGTCCAATTTCACGGATTTAACCCCATAGACCTCCAAGAGGGAGCCGCGCAGTCTGTTTACACAGCGCTCGCATTCGTACCCGTTGGGCAAGATGACGGGCACGTCCAAAACCTTTATCTCAACCATGACCGGGGAGATATCTCCTCAAGTTTCGCCGAATTTTTCCCTGCTTGCCGCTTCAAGGGCCTGCTCCAAGCGCAGTTGCCTCAGCGCATTGGTCACATCGCCTCTGGTTCGCTCCAGAAGGCTTCGCATAGCATCTGTTGTGCGTCGGAGTCCGGCGGTTAGCGCCTCCGGATAATCGAACACAATAAGATTATAATAGATATCGTCAGCCGTCTGAAGTTTTCGCTCCGCATCCAGGATTTCGCCCACGCGGATTTTGTCCAATATGTGGCGCCGCAGTTCTCCAACTGCTTCACCGAGGCCGTTCAAATATGCGGTGAACTCCACTCCAAGCTCCTCCGGCTCCGGAAGCAGTTCTTCCTGTATAAGCGAAAGCACACAAGCGGCTTCGGCATACTCTTTTTCGGCATCGTGAACATATCCGGCGTATAGGATGTCGCCGTAACCGGCCGCAATCTCCTTTATCTGCTTGATAGCAGCGCCGGCTTCGTTCAGCATGGCACGGGCGGCTTCTATTTCGTTTCTGTGCACGTGCCGAATTGCGTTTGCCGAGGTGCGCACCACCTCGCGCGAGAGGGCCAACACTTTTTCTCGGGCCTGGTTTCTGGCCTCGAAGTGCGAACGAAGGCGACTGCAGATAGCCTCGAGAGAATCCACATCGGCCTCCTTTCAAAAGCGAAAGGCTGTGTTTAGGACGATTTAACAGTGGGTAACTAAAAGGTGGCTCAAAACCTCCTCTCTTCCTTCCGCGATAGCCCGCCGCGCCTCCCCCGCGGCGGGCAAGGCTTTTTCTGCGGCTCAGCCTCCTTTTTCGATGCGCTCGCGCAGACGCTTAAGGTCTTCTTCCTTTGGGCGCCACTCGCTGATTCGAGTTATTCCATACTTTTCGAGGCGCTTTTCGAACCTATCCAGCAGGGCGAGAAGTTCTTGCTTGTGGGTTTTCGGGTCGTCTCTTGTGAGGTGGACGTAATCCAGAGAGAGCCGGGCCTGCTGTACGCGGTCCAGTATCACAGGATCGTCGGCGGCGAGGCGCTCGGCCTCATCGAAATCCCTGTCCGAAGCCTCAATAACATCCGGCGTGAGGTAGCCAACCGTGGGCGGATCGAAAATGCGGAAGTGGATGTTCTCTTCCCGAACTTTTCGGTGGAGCCTGTCGAAGTAGCGCTTAATGGCCGGGGCCGCTTTTCCGTAGTAGCCCTGCATGAACTCGTCCAGGATTGCATGGGCATCGGCCTTAGGGTTCCAAAGCAGTTTGGCCATCATGTAAGAGCGCATAATCGCAAATTCGCCGCCACCGCCGGGCGCGTATGCCCCCTGCATAAACATGCCCTTCACGCCATGCCTGTGGTACATATCGATGTCGGCGGCAAGCTCGTCGAAGTCGGGGAACGGAAGCAGATAGTGAGCGAAGTTGGTGTTGTAGTGCCATATGTAAAGCTGATTGGTTATCTTGCTCCATGCCTTGAGGTTTTCCACTATGGTTGCATTTTCCGGGCACTTTTCGTAAGGATGCGCCTGGCACGCTCCAATTGGACACATGCGGACGCGCACATTCGGATGCGGGCGCGTTTTGAGAGGAGGCTTCTCGGTGTACTGGTAAGCGAGGGTATCTATGAGCTTATCTGGGTACTTCTTGGATGTTACCTCGGCTATGGCGTTAACAAAGCGCAGCATCAGGCCGGATTCCGCCCCTTCTTCCTTGACCACAGCTTGGCATTTATCGCACTGGCATGCCCCGTACCAGTCGTTCTGCGAGACGGAAAAAATGGTGGCCTGCGGCATTTCTTCCATCCACTTCAGAACCCTTTCGGTGCATATGCGCAGAACGTCTGGGTTTGTTAGACAGAGCTGTCCGCCTTCGAACTGGCGCTTGCCGTTGATCAGCGAGAAGTACTCGGGGTGGTCTTTAAAGAACTCTTGCGGAGGGATGAGGGAGTAGAATGTATGCACAAAGGGACCGTAAACCACGTGGCCACCGGTTTCCTCATCCAAACGCTGGCTGTTGCCGTTCATTTTCAGCTTCACGGCCCAATCGCGGTCGAACGCTTCGGTGAAGAAGGGTTCCCGGTATTCAAAAGCGGGCTTCTGCTGGATATTGAGCTTTTGGAGCACGATTTCGGATTTCTTGGGCACGTAGTCCACCCCCGGAGCAAACCACCGACAGCCCAAAACCTCCTCGAGGAACGTGTAAACGCTGTAAATGGTGCCGCGCGGACCGCCTCCGCACAGAATGAGGTTACGCCCGCTGGTGCGGATGATAAACCCCTCCGGCCCCAAAGATTTCAGAGTGCGCTTAACGCCAAGCCGATTCAAGCGCGGATGTTCTCCCACGATGATAACCGGCTTGCCACGAGGAGCGGTACCCTCTGCAATGGGAAGTTTGGCACCGCTTATCTGCTCCAGGTACTTCTGGAGCTCGCGGGCGGCATAGCGAATGGGCGGACCGGCTGACTCCGGAATCAAAATCACGTAGTCACTGGCACCGTTCCGAGCCAACACCACGGCCTCTGATTGTTCAACGCTCACTGCAACCCCTCCAAAAATCAGCGCTAAAAAGGTCAGCCAAGGGGATAGGAATTTCACCCCAAACCCTCCTTATCGAGAGCCGAAAGTGCACTGGAGCCGTGCCGCACGCCGTTTTCGGCGGCAGACCGGCCTGCAAACCCCAGCGTCGATAACACCCTTAGACAAATCCCCGGGGATTTCCTTTCCTCCGGCGCTGGAAGAAGTGTTGGGGATGAGGGCAAGTTAGAAGCAAAGAGGAGGGGCGGCATGGGGAAACCAAGCCGCCTTTCTTGATACCCACCGGCTTCTTGGTTGGAGCTTTGAAAAGCCTTGGTGAATGTTAAAGATTCTTGGCGCGAGAAGCTCTGCGGCCAGACTTCTATTCGTTTCCGCCGTTCGCAAGCCGCTCGGGGATTCGGTCCTGCCTCACCAGGTCCTCGTAGGTTTCGCGCTCCACAATAAGCTCGGCTTGGCCGTTGCGCACCAGCACAACTGCAGGGCGCGGCAGGCGGTTGTAGTTGCTGGCCATAGAGTGGTTGTAAGCACCGGTGGACAGAACCGCCAGCAGGTCGCCCGGCACAGGCCTGAGTATTTCGGTATCTGGGATAAGGATGTCGGTTTCGCAGTGCTTGCCGGCTATGGTAACGATTTGCGGCTCGGTGCCGTTTACGCGGTTGGCCAGCATGCAGGTGTAGCGGGCATCGTAGAGCTGCGGGCGCGGGTTGTCCGACATGCCTCCATCGATTGCAACGTAGGTGCGCCGACCGGGAGCTTTCTTGATGTACACGTCTTTAACCGGACCAACTCGATAAAGGGTGGTGCCCGCCTCACCGATGATAGAGCGGCCCGGCTCCAATCCCAATGTGGGGAAATCCAGGCGGTGCTTGTTCAGACGATGCAGAAGCGTCTCAACAATATGCTCTGCCATCTCTTCGATTGAAGGCGGTTTGTGCTCTGGGAGATACCTTATGCCCAAGCCGCCCCCGATGTTCAAGATCTCCACGTTGGCGCCGGTTTCCTCGCGAATGCGGGCCATGAAATCCACCATCACTTTTACGGCCTCTTGGTACGAGTGCAAGTGAAGGAGTTGAGAACCTATATGGCAGTGTATACCTTTGAAAACAATGCCTGGGGTTCCGAGGGCGATTTTAACGGCTTCCAAAGCCTGTCCGTTTTTAACGCCGAGGCCGAACTTGCTGTCCTCCTGACCTGTTTTGATGCGCTTATGCGTATGCGGATCTATACCAGGGGTACAGCGAATCAGGATTCTTGCTTCCTTGCCGGTTTCGCGCACGAGAGCGCCCAGGCACTCCAGCTCCCAAAAGCTGTCCACCACGATCAGGCCCACGTTGTGATGGAGGGCCATTCGCAGTTCTTCGTTGCTTTTGTAGTTGCCGTGGAAGACGATTCTTTCGGTGGGGAAATTGGCTTTGAGGGCTGTGTAAAGCTCCCCTCCGGATGCCACATCCAGCCCTAACCCCTCCTGCTCCACGATTTTGCACATGGCCGTGGTAATAAACGCTTTGCCTGCATAGCATATCTGCACTTTGGGATAGCGGCTGGAGAAGGATTGAACAAAGGCCCTGCACTTAGACCTGATCTCCTCTTCGTCCATAACGTAAAGCGGGGTGCCGAAGCGCTCTGCAAGCTCTACAGTATCACATCCACCAATTTCTAAGTGCCCAAGCTCGTTAATGCGTTGTGTGCCGAGTAACATGGCTTAAGTTAAACCCTCCACCTACAAGCCATTTATTTTTTGTTTTGGCAAGTTTACCACGCAGACGGCAGGGCAGTCAACGGAAGAGCGCCAGGCAGGAGGAACCGGCCCACTGCGCTCGAAGAAAATGAAAAGGGAGACAGCCCCCAAAAGGCCTGCCTCCCAAAAGACTGCCTGCCTCATCTTTGTGTTTTTCTTTGTGCGCCGCTTTCTTTCCGGCTACTCCTGACGGAGCACTTCCATCTTGACAGGTGCTATCCCTGAGCTTTTTGCGCCCAGTACCTTAGCCAATCCTTCGGATAGATCCGCGATCCGGTGTCTGCTTCGGGGACCGTAGTCGTTTACACGACCTATGGCCGTTTTCCCGTTCCGCAGGTTGGTTATACGCACTCTGGTATTGTACGGAAGGCGTCTGCACGCAAGAGTCATAGCGTGGCGGTTGAAGCGCTCTCCGTACGCAGTGCGACGACCATGAAAACGGCCGCCGTACCATGATGCGGTCCCTCTCAGGACCTTTCCAGTTGGAACAAGCCTCTTCTCAGAAGCCGATGTTTTCGCTTTTGCGGCATCTCGTATCTCTGTCGTCTTTTGGCTGTTTTTGGCTGCTCCGATGAGCGCGCCGTTGTTTAACAGCATAAGAGCAACCACAGCCTTGGCGACGGTTGTCGAGATATCCATCGTCCCTCCCTTTCGGACTTCTGCAGGCAGTCGCTGGGTTGGGCAACCCGCACTGCAGTGAGTTAGCAGTCCGAACTGCCCTGAGGGACCGCGGTTCTATCCGAATGTCAAGCTGCAATACGCTTGCCGTCAGGGTACCGGCAGCGCGCACATATCGCCGTGCATTGTAAAACATTTCTGCGCATATGTCAAGCAAGCATGCGTTTCCCAATGGCTTTTCAAAAGTGGTTTGATCGCTTGCCCTCACCCCTGGCCCCTCTCCCGTAGCTTCGCACGGGCGAGGGGGAGCGTGTGCTCCATTCTCCCCGCGGTGGGAGAAGGGTTGGGGATGGAGGCAAGCCAAGAGATGGGCCGGGAACTAGAGGCAGAGTAAGGCAAAAGGGGTGATGTGCAGCTTCTACTCCGCAGTTGCCGGCCAAGCACCAATCGGGAGGTAAGCCGCTAATCGCGAAGAACAAGTTCTTAAGCGGCTGTTGCAAACGAATCAGAGAGGTGAGGATTATGAAGCGATTGGTGCTTTTTGCCGTTGTTGTGCTGGCGTTGTGCGGAGCCATTCGGGCAAGCTCTGAGGACGAGCTGGTCCGCGGCTTCCGCAATCCCCCTCCTTCGGCCAGGCCGCACACGTGGTGGCACTGGATCAACGGCAACATAACCAAGGAGGGCATCACCGCCGACCTTGAAGCGATGAAGCGGGTGGGAATCGGCGGGGCGCAGATATTCAATGTGGAGGTGGGCGTTCCCGCCGGCAAGGTGCCGTTTATGAGCCCAACCTTCCGTGAAATGATTCGCCACGCCGCTAAAGAGGCCAACCGCCTTGGTTTGGAGCTCTGCGTGCACAACTGCGCTGGTTGGTCCAGTAGCGGTGGGCCGTGGGTTAAGCCGGAACATGCCATGCAGGCGCTCTGCTGGTCGGAAACCAGTGTTCGCGGGCCCAGCAGGTTCGAGGGCGTTCTGCCAAGACCTCAGCGCATCCTTAGGTACGGCCCCGGCGACTACTACCGCGATATAGCCGTGCTTGCTTTTCCAGTGCCGAGCGGTTCCGCGGCGCAGGTGCGCATCTCCAACATTCGTGCCAAAGCTGCTTTCGACCGCGGAGGCAACATCGACCCGGATACCTCCCCAACGCCTCCTGGCTCGGCAATTGAGCTGCGGCAGGTTGTGAACCTCACCGATCGGCTTCAGCCTGACGGGCGAATTTCTTGGGATGTGCCTCCAGGCGATTGGGTTATCCTGCGCATCGGCCATGCACCAACCGGCAAAGAGAATCATCCCTCACCGCGCGAAGGCCTTGGCCTGGAGTGCGATAAGCTGAGCCGTGAGGCGCTTCAGGAACACTGGAACGGCATGATGGCTAAAATCCTTGCCGACATAGGGCCGCTCGCCGGCAAGTCAATCAACGGTTCGCTCATCGACAGCTACGAGGTCTTCAGCCAGAACTGGACGCCGAGGTTTCGCGAGGAGTTCCGCAAACGCCGCGGCTACGACCTCTTGCCGTATCTTCCTGTTATAACCGGGCGCGTGGTCGGCAGTATAGAGGAAAGTGAGCGGTTTCTGTGGGACTTCCGGCGCACAGTTGCCGACCTGTTTGCCGAAAACTACTACGGCTATTTTGCCGAGCTGTGCCGCCGAAACGGCCTCAAATTTTACACGGAGCCGTACGGCAACGGCTTCTTCGATGACCTTCAGTGCGGCGGCCTGGCCGACATCCCCATGGGCGAGTTTTGGGTTGGTGGAGGAGCAATCGAAACAACAAAGCTGGCGGCTTCAGCGGGACACACCAACGGGCGCCGCGTAATCGGTGCCGAGTCGTTCACCGCGGACGACGTGAACGGCCGCTGGAAGGTGGATCCGTACTCCATCAAGGCATTGGGAGACCTCGTCTTCTGCCAAGGCGTCAACAGATACATCTTCCACCGCTATGCACATCAGCCCTGGATGAACTTGAAACCCGGCATGACAATGGGGCCGTGGGGAATGCACCTGGAGCGCACCGTAACCTGGTGGGAGCAATCTGCCGCATGGATGAAATACATAGCCAGATGCCAGTACCTGCTTCAGTCCGGGCTGTTTGTTGCGGATGTGTGCTACTTCTGCGGCGAGGGCGCGCCGAACTCTCTGCCGGGGCGGAGCGGCCTCCAGCCGCCACTGCCGGATGGATACGACTACGACGGCTGTGATTCAAGCGTCATCCTCAAAAGAATGTCTGTCCGCAACGGCAGAATCGTTCTTCCGGATGGAATGAGCTACCGACTTCTGGTCCTGCCGAACAGCCGGTTTATGACTCCGCAGATGGCGCGCAAAATCCGGGATCTTGTTCGCGCAGGCGCGGTGGTTGTGGGTCCCAAACCGCTTAAATCGCCGAGCCTTACAGGGTATCCGCGCTGTGACGAGGAGGTGCGTGCCATCGCCGAGGAAGTTTGGGGCAACGTGGACGGCGTGAATGTGAAGGAGCGGTCCTTCGGGCGCGGCAAGGTTGTGTGGGGTCAAACCCTGCAGGAGGTTTTGAACAAGCTTGGCATTCCACCTGACTTCGAGCCGCTCAGGACTCCGGATGGTGCCCGCCTTGCGTACATCCACCGGAAGGTTGGAAATGCAGATGTGTACTTTGTTTCGAACCAGCGCTACCGCCCAGAGAGGGTTGTCTGCACCTTCAGGGTGAGCGGACGCATTCCGGAGCTTTGGCATCCCGACACTGGAAAGATCGAAACCGCTTCGGTGTTTGAGGAGAAGAACGGGCGCACCTCGGTCATCCTCAACTTCGATCCTGCCGGCTCGGTCTTCGTGGTGTTTCGCCGGCCGTTGCGCGGATACGCGCACCTCGCATCGCTTAACCGAGTTGGAGCCGAATCGGCGCGCCGAGCTCCGCGCATCGAAATCCGCCGCGCTTTCTATGAGCCGGCTGATGGTCGCCCAGGCGGTGCGGATGTTACCGCGAAAGTGGCGGAAATGGTTGCCGCCGGTCAGTACTCCATTCCTGCCAACAACAGCGTCTTCGGTGACCCCACGCCGGGTATTGTGAAGCGGCTTCGAGTGGAGTACGTCCTGAACGGCAAGCCAATGCAGAAAATCGCCGCCGAAAACGGAACGCTGGAGCTGGCGGCGGATGATCGAGAGGAGTTTGGCCCTCCATCCTATGAAGTGGCGGTTACCGACGGCAAAACCGTACTCATCCCTTGGCAGACAGGCACCTATGCGTTCAGAACTGCGAGCGGACGCACAGGAAGAATCGCGGTCAGCAGGCCGCCAAGCACACTGCAGATAGCCGGGCCATGGAACCTGAGGTTCCCGGCCGGTTGGGGAGCGCCGGAGCGCGTGCGTTTTGATCGGCTGATGTCTTGGACCGAGCACCCAAACCCCGGCGTACGCTACTTCTCCGGCACGGCAGAGTACACAAAGGAGTTCAACGTGCCAGCGCAGATGCTTGGCAGGGACAGAGTGGTTTTGCTGGACCTGGGCCGCGTGAAAAACCTCGCCGAGGTAACCCTTAATGGGCGCAAACTGGGCATTCTGTGGAAAGCCCCATTCCGGCTGGATGTAACGGGTATTGTCAAACCCGGCCGAAACCTGCTTTCGGTGCGCGTAACGAACCTGTGGCCGAACCGCCTCATCGGCGATGAACAGCTTCCGCCGGATGTGGAGTGGAACGGACCGGCTATCGCACGGTGGCCGCAGTGGCTTTTGGAGGGCAAACCGCGCCCCAAAACCGGCCGGTACACCTTCACCACATGGCGCTTCTACACCAAGGATTCACCACTGCTGGAGTCCGGCCTTATCGGACCGGTGGTGCTTCGGTCTGTGCAGAAGGTATCTCTGCCAGCGCAGTAAAAGCAACAGTTCACTGTTTGGGCCAGAGTCCTATAAGCAGCATTGAACTACACGGCGGGGGAAATCACCGTTAAGGAGTTTTGGCGCCCAAAAGGTTTGCCAAAACCTTTCGTTGCAGAAGTTGCGGTGAACATACATTCCCCGCCGTGAAATTCTTTATTCAGCAGTAGTGTTTTCTTCGCCCCAGTGGTAAGCCTTTTCCGGCTCGATGCCGAACTGGCGAAGAATGCGGTGGGTTATCATCTCCACCAGATCCTCGATTGTTTCCGGGCGGTGGTAGAAAGGCGGCATGGCAGGAAGAATAACGGCGCCGGCTTCAGCTAAAGCCAGAAGGTTGCGAAGGTGAATTGTGCTCAGTGGTGTTTCGCGCGGGACCAAAACAAGCCTGCGGCGCTCCTTGAGCATTACGTCGGCCGCACGAGCGATTAGATCATCCGAAACACCGGCGGCTATGCGCCCGGCTGTTCCCATACTGCACGGTACTATTGCCATGCCGGCAACAGGCGCAGAGCCGCTGGCAAACGGAGCGGTCATATCCTGCTGGTCGTATCCCACAACGCGCTCGGCAAGGGGACCCAGCTCCTTTATCAACCCCTCTGCACACTGGCCGCAGGTTATGCCAAGCTCGTGCTGAACCACCTGGGCGCCGCGTTGTGATACCACAAGGTGAACCCGCCGAAAGCGCGCCGCCGCTTCCTCGAGAAAGCTTAGGCCGTACAGACTGCCGCTGGCGCCCGTAATGGCCACAACCAGCTCTTCATCCCTTACTCCAGACCGAGTTGGGGCCACAGCTCGTCAATCCTCCGCTTAACCTCTTCGCTCATCACGATTTCTTCCGGCCATTCCCTGGTAAAGCCCTCCTCCTTCCATTTGCGCGTAGCATCTATTCCCATTTTGGAACCGAGGCACGGCAGTTCAGAGGCATGATCCAATGCATCCACGGGTCCCCTCACAAAGTGTATGTCGCGCATTGGGTCGATGTTGTTGCAAACGCGCCAAACAACCTCCGCAGGATCGTGCACATTTACTTCCTCATCCACCACAATGATGATCTTTGTGAGCGACATCTGCCCCATTCCCCACAGCGCATGCATAACGCGCGCCGCGTGCCCCGGATACCGCTTTCTTATGCTGACGATTGCCAGATTGTGGAACACACCCTCTATTGGTAGGTTGATGTCCACAATCTCCGGAAGCTGCAGTTTGATGAGGGGAAGGAAGAGGCGCTCTGTGAGTTTTCCGATGTAGCCATCTTCCATGGGTGGTCTGCCGACAATGGTGGCCGGATAGATTGGGTCCTTGCGGTGCGTTATACAGGTCACGTGGAAAACCGGATAGTAATCCGCCAGGGAATAGAACCCCGTGTGGTCTCCAAACGGTCCCTCAAGCCGCCGCTCCTCGGGGTTTACATACCCTTCGATGATGATATCTGCTCCAGCGGGGACCTCCACATCGATTGTGCGGCACTTAACCATCTCAACCGGCTTTCGGCGCAGGAAGCCGGCGAAAAGCATCTCGTCGAAATCCTCCGGCAGAGGTGCGGTGGCCGCGTAAGTGATGATTGGGTCGCCACCGAGCGCCACAGCCACCTCAATCCGCTTGCCCAGCCTTTCGGCGTTGCGGTAATGACGGGCGCCAACCTTGTGTATCTGCCAGTGCATGCCCGCCGTAACCGCATCGAACACCTGCATGCGGTACATACCCACATTCCGCCTGCCTGTTGTGGGGTCGTGGGTGAAAACAACCGGCAGGGTTATAAAGCGGCCGCCATCCTTGGGCCAGCATTTAAGAACCGGCAGCGCTTCTAAAGAAGGTGGATCCATCACCACCTCCTGGCAGGGACCGGAGCGGACTTTCTTGGGAATGGCGGCAGAAAGCCTGGCAATCTTGGGTAGCAGTCGCACCTTATCGAGCAAGGTTGTTGGAGGCTCGGTGCGGAAAAGCTCTTCGATTTCTTCTGCAAGCTCCTCAACGGAGGCCCCCAAAGCCATGTTAATCCGCTTCCAAGAACCGAAGGCGTTTATAAGAACCGGTATCTGGAAATCGCCCGGCCGTTCGAACAAAAGCGCCGGCCCGCCTCGCTTCATCACCCTGTCCGCTATCTCCGTGATTTCCAAATCCGGGCTCACAGGCACGGTGATGCGGCGCAGTTCCCCAGCCGCTTCTAAGTCGGCAACAAACTGGCGAAGGTCATCGTAAGGCATAATCTCGAACTCCCCAAAGCATTTTTGTTGAAAACATCAAGCTTTTGCAGTTGCGCACACATCCCGAAAAAGCCGAGACAATCTGCGGCCCGACTCCGTCCAGCTCAGTTTAGACGCCCTCTCCAGGCCTGCTTGCCGCAGATGTGCGCGCAGGTCTTCGGATGTTGCCACTTTAACCATTGCGTCAGCTATCGATTCAACGTCGTACGGATCAACCAACAGCGCCGCGCCGCCGGCCGTTTCCGGGAGGCATGTATAATCCGAGGTTATAACCGGACAGCCGCACGCCATCGCTTCTACTACCGGCAGCCCGAAAGACTCGCACAAAGACGGGAAAACAAGCGCGTCCGCGGCCGAGTACAGGGGCACAAGCCCTTCATGTTTCACCCTCCCCAGCAGGCGCACTCTGTTGCTGAGGCCGCACCGCTCAACCGCCTTAACCACCGAAGCTCGATAGCCAGGCCAGGCATCTTCACCGCCGGCGATAACCAGTTGGTGCGGCAGGTTGGCTTTTCTGCACGCGATTCCAAAAGCCTCCACCAGCCTAATCAAATTCTTGTACGGCGCCATAATCGCCACGCACAGCAGATATGCTCCATCCACGCCGAAAGCCCGGGCAACTTCGGCTTTGGCTGCGCAGGGTTCCATGGGGCGGAAGAACTCGGCGGGCGCCTCCGGAATAACCACCATCTTGCTGTTTGGAACGCCCAGGTACTGGGCCACCTCGCGCCGTATGCTGTCCGACACGCACACCACGCGGTCCGCGCGCGCCACCGCTTGCCTCATCATGTACCGGAAGTACACCTTCCTGGTGAGGCTCGGAAAATACTCCGGCATGGTAAACATCATCATCATTTGAATGCCCAAAACCGACCTGCACGGCAGGTTCAATGGCGCGGAGTTCTCCGGCGAGAAAAGCACATCAACTCCCAACCGCCGAAGCAGATTCGGCAGGAAGAGCTGTTCGTACAATATCCGTATTGGGCGGCTTAAATGGGTGCCCGGGCACACCACCTCGCGAAAGCGGGGATTTTCTGTGCAAAAAGTTCCTGCGGTTCCGGGGCTTACGAATATCAAATACTCGGCATCTTCATCCACCTTTGCCAAACCGCCCACAAGGTGCCGCAGATAGATGCCAACCGACATCGCGCGGCCGGGCTGCACCTGCAGGGAATTGATGCCCACAACCAACGGCCGATTTCGATGTGGAAAGGAACTCATATGAAACCGAATGAAACAGTAAACGGGCAAAACTTGGTTTTACGCGCCTGGCGGTTTGCGGTTCCTCAGAACCGCGGTTCGCCGCAAACATTGTACGATTGCGCAACTGCAGCGGTCAAGCGACCATAGAGGAGTTTGTTAATCCATGCGGCCGCCCTCCGGGCAGACTCAGGTCCATACTTTGTTAAGAGAGCTGCTGCGCCTTAACGGAAGCGGTGCCGACATACCTATTTCCGATGAAGAGTGGCACGCTTTGCTGGGCGCATCCGAAGCGTTGGACGTGGTTCCGGCGCTTTTTCAGGTTGCGAAGAAACGGAAAAACGTTCCGCAGGAAATTCTAAACTGCCTGTCCAAGCGCCAAAACACCGTGTTGACCGCCAACGTCCTTCTGCTCAGCGAACTGGACCGAACCTTGGATGCCATCGCCGCCAGCTCCATTCCCGTTATCCTGCTTAAGGGCGCCTCTTTTTTCAAGCACCACGGGTGGCCTCCGTCGATCCGCTCGATGACGGACCTGGACCTGCTTGTGCGCCAAGAGCACCTGGCCGAAACTGCAAAAGTGCTTGGGGAAATCGGATTTGTGGAAGAGCCCGGCGATCTGGCGCCCGGTTTTTCGTCACGCTTTTTGGGGGAATGCTCTTTCATAAAGACCACAGCGCGTCCATGTCGGCTGGACCTCCACCAAAGGCTGTTCTTGTTCGGAGCGGCGCGCGGCGAAAACGACGCAGTGTGGCGTAGATCCGTGCACATCGCTGGTGCGCCTGAAACTGTGCGGGTGCTATCGCTTGAGGACGAACTGCATTATCTGGCTTTCCACTTGGCTTTCCACCACCGAGGCTCTGGACTGCGCTGGGAGCTGGATATCGCCCGCTTCATCCATCAGTACCGAGACCGCATAGATTGGGACGCACTGCTGTCCGCGGCATATAGGTGCCACACCGGTTTAGCGGTCCGCAATGCGCTGGAGGCGGCCGTTGGTCTTGGCGCCGCCATTCCGGCTGAGGTGATGGAGCAACTCCGCACTTACCTCCCAACGCGCGGCGAGCGGCTCTTTTGGGAGCTGGTGATGGACGAACGGTTTACCTGGCACGCACGCACCATAGCCCTTCTGCCGTCCATAAGTGGAATGCGCGGCAAGGCTGCTTATCTGCGCGCCAAGCTTTTCCCATCGCCGGAGTACGCCGCGCGGGCCTATGGTTTGCCACAAAACGCTGGCAAAACCGCAACTGTAAAAAGGGTGTTGGGCCTGATTGCCAAGTGCGGAGTGGGAGCGCGGCTTGCAGTAAAAGCACTTATATCGCCTGCCGGCAAAGGAACGCGCATTTAGCGCGAAAGGAAGCGGCTGTCGGCCGCGCAAAAGCGGTAAGGCAGTTCCTTCGCGGCGCTAACACCTATTCGGGGTGTTCTCACAATCGGCCGTGGACCAAACCCGGCATCCAGTACAAAAAGCAGGGCGTTTTGAGGTTCGGTCAGTGTTTGCGGGCTTGTCAAAACATCCTGCGGAGAGTTGGGCCGCGTTACATCCAAGCCGTCGTGCTCCAATGTTATTCCAAGCGCCTGCGTAAGCCTCCCGGGACCCGAGGCAAGCAGATGAACATCATCCACGCCGCGCCTCATACGCATTACTTCCAAACCCTCCACAGGCTCCAGCGCTCTTATCAGCACTGCGCAGGGCACATCCCGCGGTTCCGTAACAATGTTCAAGCAGTGGTGGTTGTGCACTTTGTAAACGTAAGCAAACCCAGCGTCGCCGAACATGGTTTTGTTGCGCCGGGTTTTGCCGCGGAAGCTGTGGTTCGCCGGGTCGTTCAGAGTGTATGCCTCGGTTTCAACGATAATACCCGCAGCGACAAGCCCATCCACTCTGGAAACCAAGACCTTGCCGATAAGCTGTTCGGCAACCAGGAGTGTGGGCTGTAGGTAGAACTGCCTTTGCAGTATCCGACCGTTTGTCAAGAAGTTTTGAGGTTCGGTCACTTTCTGTTGGTTTGTCAGGGCTTCTCTGCAGAGGCGGCCAAAGCTTCCATAAAGTCGGCGGCCTTCACGCGGCGTTCGGTTCGGCACTCGATGTGGCGGCGCATAAGGCGCCCAAGAACCCTCAATGCCTCATCGTCGGCCTGAATTTTCTGGCATTCGGCCGGAGAGCGGTTCAGCATTTGCCTGGCAAGCATCACTGTGCGCTCATCGATCTTTTCCGCATCCCTAACCCGCGGAAGGCAGCTTCGGCAAACCACGCCGCCCAGAGATGGACTGAACCCAACCGCCGCGCCACCTGAAGAGGCTTGCTGGCTTAAATGCTCCTCGTTGGTTTCAGTGGCCCCCTCCTCCGAAGGGAGAACAGCCTTGCGGCAGCGCACGCATAAACTCACCGATGGCTCGTAGCCGAGTTCTCGGGAAGCATGAAGCTCGAAAGCGCAAACCGCAGCAAGAACCGATCCCCCGGCATCCAAAATCCTCAGTGATTCCACAAGCAGATCGAACAGCCCCGGGGCCGGCATGCGGTCTTCGAGCATGCTATCCGTCAGCTCTGCCAGGTAGCTGGCCGCCGCAAATCTGTTGAGGTCGGCGCGCAAACCCAAAAACGGCTCACGGACCTCGCACTGGGTTATCACGTCAAGGTTTCGGCCAACTGCAAGCATCACAACGCAGTGGGAAAAAAGCTCTGTGGCGCCGGAAATGCGGCTTGTGGGCCTGCGGGCACCCTTGGCCACGGCAGATAGTTTGCCTTGGTTGCGGGTGAACAATATTACGGACTTATCGGTTTCACCGAGGTTGTGGCGGCGGAGGACCACAGCCTCGGCTTTGTAAACCCTTACAGACACATGATTTCACCGCCAAGAAGTTTTGGCGAAGCGCTTATCGTTTTACCGGTTCAATCGGTTTGTTTCGGCAAAACGATTTGTTATTCAAGAATTCTTGTCAAAAGGCTCGTAAGCGTTAAGCAGTTCCGGACCTCTGCTGGTTCCAATGCGGTTTGCTCCGGAGTCCAGCATGAGCAGTGCGGTATCCACGTCTTTTATACCGCCGGCGGCTTTCACCCCCATTTCCGGCCCCACCACGCGGCGTATAAGGCGCACATCCTCGGCAGAGGCTCCCTTCGGCCCCATACCGGTGGAGGTTTTTATGAAATCCGCGCCAGCATCCAAAGCTATTTTACAGGCTATCTCTTTTTCCTCATCGGTTAGGTAACAGGTCTCTATGATAACCTTCAAAAGAGCACTGCGCATGTCTCTGGTCAGCTCAACGCGCCTGACCGACATCGCCACCTCTTCTATCTCGCGGCGGCAGGCGGCGTAATCCCCAGACTTGAGCCGGCCGATATTGATGACCATATCCAGCTCTCTGGCCCCGAGTTCCAGCAGGGTGCGGGCTTCGAACACCTTCGTACGCCGTGTGTTGGCCCCGAAAGGAAAGCCAACCACGCTTCCAATCTTCACATCACTGCCTTCCAGCTCGGCAACTGCCAGCGGAACCCAGCACGGAAACACGTACGCTGCTGCAAAATGGTACTCGCGCGCCTCTCTCAAAAACTTCTCCACTTCCTCCCTCGTGGCATCGGGGCGCAGAAGCGTGTGGTCGATCATTTTCGCAAACTGCTCTTTGGTGTACATTAAGTCAAGGCCACCCCTTAAGTCAAATGCTGGCTCCAGCTTGCATGCTAGACAACCATGCCATATTCTACCATTCGTATTTGCGAGGTTCAACCTCTCGCAGTTTGAGCCTAGGGCTTTTCAAGTTCTGAAAGCCACCACTCGAAAACCTTCTCTTGGCTTGCCCTCATACCCAACCCTTCTCCCATCCAAGGGAGAAGGGGGCGCTAGGTTCCCCTCTCCCGAAACTGGGAGAGGGGCCAGAGGTGAGGGCAAGCATGCCCTTTTCCCACTGCGGTGAGAACAGGGCTCATGCTTTCCCTCACCTGCGTAAGCGTGTGAGATGGACCAAGGATGAGAAATGGGGCTAACTGCGCCTAGCAACACACGCGTTCAACCGCTTCCACAATGTGCCTCGCGCTGATTCCGTACCTATCCAAAAGCTCCTCCGGTTTTCCAGATCGCGGAAGGCCTGTGACCGCAAGACGGTGGACGCATATTCCCAATGGAGACAGCGCCGCCGCCACCGCCTCGCCAAGGCCCCCCTCTGGATAGTGGTCTTCAACGGTGATAACGATGTTGTTAGTGGCACGCGCCGCGGCGGTTAGCCCTTCTGTATCTATTGGTTTTACGGAGTAGGCATCGATAACCCGTATGTTGATGCCCCGCTTCGCCAGCTCCTCATGCGCTTTAAGGGCTTCGAAAACCGTGATGCCAGCCGCCACAACCGTCGCGCGGTCGCTGTCCGAACTGCGCAGAACCTTGGACCCGCCTATGGGAAACTGCTCTTTGGAATCGTAGATCACGGGAGTTTTGGGGCGGGATGTTCGCAGGTACGCAATGCCTTTGTACGCAACCATTTCTTCGGTCAGCCTTTCGGCGGAGACGGCATCGCAGGGGTAAAGCACCACGGAGTCCGGAAGGGCACGCATCATGGCAAGGTCCTCCAGCCCCATTTGAGAAGGACCATCCTCTCCAATACTTACCCCTGCGTGGGAACCGCACAGCTTAAGGTTTGACATCGAGATTCCGGCCATGCGTATCTGGTCCGCCGCGCGCGTAAGGAAGCATGCAAAAGATGCGGCCACCGGTATCCAACCCCTGGCGGCAAGGCCGGCGGCGACGCCAACCATGTTCTGCTCGGCTATGTAGCACTCTATAAAGCGGGAAGGATACGCCGCGGCGAACTTCTCTGTGAAGGTGGAGTTTTGCACATCGCCGTCTAGGACCACCAGCTTCGGTTCCGCGGCGCCCAATCGAACCAGCGCCGAACCGAATGCCTCTCTGGTGGCCACCTGCTGCCCGATTTCGTAGGATATTGGAGGCAGAGGAGATTTCTCCTGTTTGTTTTCGGCAATATCCGGAGGGGGTGTTATGGTGATTCCTTCCGCGGATTTCGCATGCGGGCGCAGTTCTTCAAGAGCTTTCTCCATTTCGTCTTTCTTCAGCGGCTTGCCGTGCCAGCCCGGCTTATCCTCCAGGAAAGACACCCCGGCTCCTTTCAGAGTGCGGGCTAGAATGGCGGTTGGTCGGCCCTTGGTTCGTTTTGCCTCTTCCAATGCGTTAATGATTTCCGGGATGGAATGGCCGTCTATGGTTTGAACGGCCCATCCGAACGCCTCGAAGCGGCGCTTGTAGGTTTCCAAATCGTGGCCGAAAGCGGTTGCGGCGCTTTGACCAAGGCGGTTTACATCCACAATGGCCACCAACGTATCCAGTTGATGCACTGCGGCCAGAGAGGCGGCTTCCCAAACTGCGCCTTCGGCAATCTCGCCGTCGCCGAGCAAAACATAGGTGCGGTAGCTCAGGCCGCTCATTCTTGCGGCCAATGCTGTTCCCACGCCGGCAGACAACCCCTGCCCCAAAGAGCCGGTTGCCACATCCACAAAATCCAAGCGTGGGGTTGGATGCCCCTCCAAGTTGCTGTCTATATTCCGCAGTTTTGCCAGCTCTTCAACCGGGAACAGGCCGGCTTCCGCCCAAGCGGCGTATAGAACCGGGGCGGCGTGCCCTTTAGAGAGGATAAATCTGTCGTTGTTTGGGTGTTTTGGGTTTTTGGGATCGTAGCGCATGGTGTGGAAGAACAAAACGGCCACTATATCCGCGGCAGACATGCACGAAGTTGGGTGGCCGCTTCCGGCTGCCGTTGTGGAAGTAATCGAATGGATGCGCAGCTGATTGGCTATGGCCTTCAGATTATCTGCACTCGCGTTATTCATTCTCCCCTCCGCTTTTCTGGTTGTTTTTCAAAACGTTTTCGGTACCGCATATTAAGTTGGGGTGCCTCGCGCTTGTTTGGAGCGGGTGAGGCTCCCCGTTTAGGGTACATGGCAGGCGGAGCTACTGTCAAGCTGGATTGCGCTGAGGCTGTTCCGATGGAGAATGTTTGCCATTGCTGTCGGCTCATCTTCCGCACCATCCTGCATTGAATGCAGAAACCCGCAGGCGCAGCTCTTGACGGCTTAATCACGTGGTTGTAGAATATCAGTGCTGAGGGATATCTCTCCCGCAAGCCAAAACACGGTGGCGGAGTAGCTCAGCTGGTTAGAGCACACGGCTCATACCCGTGGCGTCGTCGGTTCGAGTCCGACCTCCGCTACCATTTCTTTTTGCCTGCCCGCAGTGTGCATGCTAACATTCTCGTCCCCTTCATGATATAATGCCTCCGAAGTTTTGCTAGTTCCTTAAATGCGGCTTAATCTTTGTCGAGAAGCTCTCCATATGTTCACCGAGAAGCTTGCCAACCTATTTTTGGAATCCGAAAAAGGCGCATTGCTGGCGAATCTATCGGCATCGGGCGGGCCGATTGTGGTTGAAGGGGTGTCGGCTCCGGCGAAAGCATATATCGTTGCTTCGCTGGCCGAGGTTTACCCCAAGATAATTGTGGCGGTTGCCAACGACGACACCGCGCGCGCCTTCCACGATGACCTATCCACATTCCTCCCAAACAGCTCTTACTACTTTCCGCCGTCTGACGTTTGGTCCGCTTCTCCCGACCCTGAGGCCAATTCCCTGCGCGTAACCGCGCTTGATGCCTTGGTTAAATCGGATGCAACCGCTGTGCTTGTCGGCCCAATTCAGGCACTGCTTCAGAGAACGGCCGGCTTCCGCGGCAGCTTGAAGCTCAAAGTTGGCGAGCAGGTTCAGCTTCAGGACCTGGAAGCAACCTTGACCGATTTCGGATACGAGCGGACTATCATGGTGGAGATGCCCGGCCAGTTCGCGGTGCGCGGCGGCATAGTGGATATCTACGCATCAAACACGGAACAGCCGGTGCGAATGGAGCTTTTCGGAGACGAAATCGAAACCATCCGCTTCTTCGATCCGGAAACGCAGAGGTCGGTATACCGCTTGGATGCTGTGGAGATACTTCCCGCCAGGGAAAGCGCACACTCCCAAACCGATCCAACCGCTTTGCACCTTCTGCCGCCAAACAGCCTGCTTGTCATCGACGAGCCGAACACCGTGCACGGCCACTATGCGGAATTTCTGCTCGACTTCCGCCGGAGATTGACCCAGGAACCACAAGAGCTTTCACCTGTGCCTCCGCCGACAACTTACATCGAGTGGGATGATGCCGTTAGCGCCGTAAAAAGTGCCCGCAGGATTTATCTGCACGCCATTCCACGCTCTATCCCTTGGGAGACAAGTGTGCACTCTATTGATGCCGTGTGCACCGCAGTGAAGCGCTACTTCGGGCAGATGTCGGAGTTGGCATCGGATATGAGGTCCTTCCTGGCTGACGGAGAGTGGGTTGTGCTGTTCACAGACCGACAGCGGCGCGTGCTGGACCTTTTGGCGGAGCACCAAATCCAGGCCGAGCCCGGAGAATTCAGCTCTCCATCTGTTGTTCAAGTTGTGCGCGGACGCTTAAGCGAAGGTTTTGCAGTGCCTCAGCTCAAACTGCGCGTGCTCACCGATGTGGAGATGTTCGGTGAGCGCCGAACTGTTAAACCCCGCCGTACCTTTAAGCTAGGAACACCCATACTTGCGGCATCGGATTTGAAAGAGGGCGACTACGTGGTGCACATCAACCACGGAATCGGCATATACCGCGGTTTGGTGCGCCTGGCTGAAGGGGGAACAGAGCGCGATTTCCTTCGCATAGATTACGCCGGCGGAGATAAGATATATGTGCCCACAGACCAACTGGACCGAGTTCAAAAATACATCGGAAGCGGTGAGCATCCACCCGAAATACACCGCCTGGGATCTGGCGCCTGGGGAAAGACCACCGCCCGCGTTAGGGCAAAAGTGCGCGAAATGGCAAAGGAGCTGCTTCAGCTTTACGCCGCCCGCGCCGCTTCCCAAGGCTATGCATACGGACCGGATACCATCTGGCAACAGGAGATGGAAGACGCCTTCCCTTACACCGAAACTCCGGACCAAGCCCGCGCAATAGAGGAGGTAAAGCGCGATCTGGAGTCTCCTGTGCCGATGGACCGCCTTATATGCGGCGATGTTGGCTACGGTAAAACCGAGGTTGCTGTTCGTGCCGCCTTTAAAGTGGCTGTGGAGGGAAAGCAGGTGGCGGTTTTGGTCCCAACCACGGTCCTGGCCGAACAGCACCTCGAAACTTTTCAGGAGCGGATGAAGGGCTTTCCAATCCGCATAGAGATGCTAAGCCGCTTTAAAACGCCGGCAGAGCGCAGGCGGATTTTGGAGGGGTTGAAGGACGGCTCGGTGGATATAGTCATAGGAACGCACATGCTGTTGTCTAAAAATGTGCAGTTCCACGACCTGGGCCTGCTGGTTATAGACGAGGAACACCGCTTCGGCGTGGCCCACAAGGAACGCCTGAAACAGCTCAAAACCAACGTTGACGTCATAACCCTCACGGCTACTCCCATACCCAGGACCCTTCACATGGCCCTTTCGGGCATTCGGGATATGTCCCTCATAAATGATCCGCCTGAAGGCAGGATGGCCATAAAAACCTATCTTTCGGAGTACAGCGATACCTTGGTGCGCAATGCCATCCTTAAGGAGTTGGACAGAGGCGGGCAGGTGTTTGTTGTTTACAACAGGGTGGAGAAGATTGACCTTGTGGCTTCGCGGATACAGCGCTTGGTACCGCAGGCCAAGGTTGGTGTTGGTCACGGCCAGATGCCAGAGCGCCAGCTGGAGCAGATAATGTGGGAGTTCTACCACCGTAAGTTCAACGTTCTGGTGTGTTCCACCATCATCGAAAGCGGGCTGGATATACCCAACGCAAACACCATTATCATCTTCGATGCAGATAGGTTAGGCCTTGCCCAGCTTTACCAGCTCAGAGGGCGGGTGGGTCGCTCGAACCGCCAGGCATACTGCTACCTGCTTTACCGCAAAAACAAAATCCTCTCAGAATCGGCTCAAAAGCGCCTGCAAACGATACGGGAGTTTACCGAATTGGGGTCCGGCTTTCAGATTGCCATGAAAGACCTGGAAATCCGCGGCGCCGGAAACCTTTTGGGCCCAGAGCAAAGCGGTTTCTTGGAGGCTGTTGGCTTCGAGCTTTACTGCCAGATGATTGCGGATGCGGTTCGAGAGCTGAAAGGCGAAAAGGAAGAGGTTGTGGAGCTTCCGCCCGTTGACGTGCACGTTGATGCTTACATCCCGGCGGATTATATACCCTCCGAGGGCCTGCGTATAGCCTTTTACAAACGGCTGGCATCAGTCCGCACCAGCGAGGACCTCCAGCGGATTCAAGAAGAGCTTGAAGATCGATTTGGTGACCCTCCACCGCCGGTTTGGAACATAATCCAGCTTATCCACATGCGCCTGCTGGCCCATGCCTGCGGCATTGCCGGCGTATCTGCCGACAGCCGCCGCGCTGTGTTCCGGCTTTCGCAGAGGCTTACCAGGCCGGACATCAACATCCTCTCGTTGAGGCACAAACACTGGTACCCCCAAATCGACAGGGTGGAAGTGGAGATAAGCGGCAAAAGCGATATCCTCCAGGCGGTGAATCAAAACCTGCGCATACTCGCCGGATACCTGAAGCCCGGGGTTGACAAGCAGGTCCCGCTCCCAAAGCGGCGGCGTGCAAGAAAAACGGCCCTAACGGCGAAGTAGACTCTTGTGAAAATCGGGATTTTCACAGAGGCTTACACCCCCATAGTAAGCGGCGTTGTAACCTCAACGCGCCTGCTTTTGGCCGAGCTCCGCCGCCGCGGTCACGACGCCAGGCTTTACACACCGCGCCACCCCGCCAAACCCATCGATGAGCCCGGGGTAAGCCGCTTTCCTTCCATCTGCTTCCCTGTGAACTCTTGGATACCGATTACGGTTCCCTACTCAAGGCGTTTGCTTCGCGAAATTCGGGAGGCAGGGTTCGACGTATTCCACACTCAGCAGCCGTTCATAATGGGGCGGTTGGCCAGGTACCTGGCGCGGGAGAGCAACGCTCCATTGGTTTGCACAATCCACACCCAGTACGAGCACTACGTTCACTATGTTGCTCCAACAGCCCACCGCGCGGCCAAAGCAGTGGCAAGGTATCTGGTGCGTTCTTTCTGCAACACCTGCGATGTTATAACCACGCCGGCAAAGGGTATGGAGGAACTCCTGCGCAGTTACGGGGTCACCAGGCCCATCTACGTGATTCCAAACGGGATCGATCTGGAGCCTTATAGGCATGCAGACGGCGCGGCGGTGCGCACCAAGCTTGGGGTGCCGAACGATGCAGTGATGTTTTCGTTTGTGGGGCGCTTGGCCAAGGAAAAGAACCTGCCCGTGGTACTGCACGCTGTATCCCTGCTGAAAAGCGAACAGCCGAAGATTGTACTGGTTTTGATTGGCGATGGGCCCGAACGCGCCGCCCTTCAGCAGATGGCGCAAACCCTGGGCATAGCAGAGCGCGTGATTTTCGTGGGGAAAGTGCCGCACACCGAAACACCAGCCTACCACACGGCCGCCGATGCTTTTGTTATGCCGTCGGTTACGGAGGTCAACCCGTATGCGGTGATTGAGGCTTTGGCAGGCGGCACCCCAGCCGTGGCCGCAGACTCCTTCGGAATGAGGGAGATACTAACCCACAACCAAGATGCTCTGCTTGTGCCCCCGGAACCAGAGGCCTTTGCGGAGGCGATGCGGCGCTTGGCCAAAGATGAAAACCTCCGGTGTTTTATGTCCGAAGCCGCACGCGAAAAGGCTCAGCAGTACTCCATACAGCGCTGTGCAGAGCGGTTTTTGGAGATATACGCCGGCGCCGTGGGCAAACGCTGATAAGCAGATCCGGCAGGGCGGTGGTGCTGCAGCGGGAGTTGTGCGGCTTCAAGCGGGCAGGGAACTGCTTTTGCGGGTCGAAAACCAAACCGGAGCGTGGTGAGAATTCGATGGACCCACAAGATAGATTTCGCGGCTGTCTTCTTGGCCTTGCCGTGGGAGATGCTATAGGCATCGCTGTGGAGGGCTATCCGCGGGGAAGCTTCAAACCGCTGACCGATATGGTTGGTGGCGGTCCTTTTGGTGTGAAAGCGGGCCAGTGGAGCGACGATACCTCCATGGCGCTTTGTTTGGCAACCAGCCTGGTTGAATGTGGTGGTTTCGACCCGCGCGACCAGATTGAGCGCTACTGCCTGTGGGCCGAAACGGGCTACCTCAGCAGTACCGGTTTCTGCTTCGACATCGGCCACACGGTGGCTTCGGCACTCAGGAGGTTTCGCCAAACCGGGGAGCCGATTGCGGGTTCTAAAGACCCCATGTCGGCCGGAAACGGCTGCATCATGCGGTTGGCTCCCGTTCCGCTGTTCTTCTTCCCGGATATAGATGCCGCGGAGCACTTCGCCGCGGAAAGCTCTAAAACCACGCACGGCGCCGAAGAGTGCATAGATGCCTGCCGCCTATTCGCCCGCATCATCGTGCGCGCTGTTTCGGGCAAACCAAAAGACGAGGTGGCTCTGGCAGATGGTGCAAGCTTTAAAGGAAGCCCGAAGATAGCCGCCATCGCCCGCGGAGACTACCTGCGCAAGTCCGAATCCGAGATACGCGGCTCCGGCTATGTGGTTGAAAGCTTGGAAGCGGCAATGTGGTGCTTCATGAACACCGAGACCTTCAGAGACGCCGTTCTCAAAGCCGCAAATCTGGGCCACGATGCCGATACCACAGCGGCCGTGTGCGGACAGGTGGCCGGAGCCTATTACGGCGAGCCCGGAATCCCATCGGATTGGCTGAAGAAGCTGGCGATGTGCCAGGAGATTCGAGATTTGGCGGACCGGCTGTTTATGCACAGCCGGGGTTTGGCTTAACCCGCGGCTTCCAAAGTGCACACCAAGCTCCGCCGTCTCCGTCTGTTTGCCTTGCGGCGATAAAATAACCGCTCCTTAAAGGATAAAAAGCTGACTATGCCGATAACTCGCCCGTATTTGTCCGTGGTAATTCCTGCTTTCAACGAGGAGATGCGCCTCCCAAGGACACTGAATCTTATTTGGGAGTTCCTCCAGAAGCAGCCGTACCACTCGGAGATTGTGATATCCGACGATGGAAGCCGGGATAACACCGTGAAGCTGGCGCGTCAGTTCGCGGAAGGTAAGCCGGTCCGCGTGCTCTCCGACGGCGAGAACAGGGGCAAGGGCTGGGCAGTGCGCAGAGGCATGCTGGCGGCAGAGGGAGAAAACGTTTTGTTCACAGACGCGGATTTGGCCACTCCCATAGAGGAGGTTGAAAAGCTTTTGGCCGCCCGTGAAGAGGGTTTTGACGTTGTAATCGGTTCCCGTGGGCTTCCGCAGAGCATTTTGGAGATCCGCGAACCCTGGTACAGAGAGCTTTTGGGCCGCGCAGGCAACATTTTGATTCAAATTGTTGCAGTGCCGGGGATTTGGGACACCCAGTGTGGATTTAAACTGTTCAGCCGCCAAGCATGCGCCGATATTTTCAGCCGCTCTGTTATAAACAGCATCTGCCTGGATGTGGAGCTTTTGTACCTGGCCAGGAAGCTTGGGTACCGCATAAAAGAGGTGCCCGTGCGCTGGCGGCACGACCCCAATTCCCGCATGCGTCTGCTCCGCGACTCCTACCGGATGCTGAGGGACCTTGCACGCATACGCTTCATCCACAGGTAAAGCGCGGGGCGGGATTGTAAAACCGCCGGAACCAAAAGGGACCGCAAGGAAAACAAAGATATACAAAACTTACATGAATACCCCGTATCGTTCAGCAGATGCGCTTGGCCCAAACTGCACTGCAGTGCTAAAATAAAGCACACGCACGCTCGGTGGCATTGGGGTTTGCTCATGTCGGATTTAGAAGCCTGGGTTAGGTTTGCAAGGCTGGAACTGCCCCCAAAACGGGCGCTCACGCTTCTGGAGTTCTTCGGCGGTCCAGAGGCCGTTCTCCAAGCATCCCGCTCCGAGCTTGAAGACGTGCCGGGCCTCTCGTCAAAAACGGTCGACCGCATTCTGGAGGGCGTTCCCGACGAAGAGGTTGAAAAAGACCTTCAGGCCATGCAGAAATGCGGGGCTTACGTTTTAAGCCTGGACAGCCCGGAATACCCATCGCTTCTTCAGAAAATACCCGACCCGCCTCCGGTTATATTCGTAAGGGGTTCGCTTCGGGAGGCCGACCGGTTTGCGGTTGCCATAGTGGGATCGCGTGGGGCCTCGCACTACGGCCAAACGGTGGCCGAGAAGATCGCCGGGCGCATGGCAGAGTTCGGCTTCGCGGTGGTCAGCGGCTTGGCCCGCGGCGTTGATGCCGCCGCGCACCGCGGTGCCCTGAAATTTGGCCGAACAATTGCTGTGCTGGGATGCGGCGTTGACGTTCCGTACCCTCCCGAACACCGCCGCCTCCTGGAGGCCGTGGCTGAAAACGGCGCTGTGGTATCCGAAGCACCCATGAGGTGTCAGCCGGATGCTTGGCGATTTCCTGCCAGAAACCGCATCATAAGCGGGCTTTCCCTTGGGGTAATCGTGTGCCAGGCGCCACTAGACAGCGGTGCCCTCATCACGGCAGACTTTGCCGCGGAGCAGGGAAGGGAGGTTTTCGCCGTGCCTGGGGACGTTCTGGACCCGCGCAACCGCGGCTGTCACTTGCTTCTCAAGCAGGGCGCCACGCTGGTAGAATGCGCCGAAGATGTTTTGGCCGCGCTCGGGGTTCCGGTGGACGATGCGGCAAATGTGGAAAGCCAAGGCCCTCCGCCGCAACTTTCGCTTGAAGAAAGCCGGATTTTGGAGCTGCTGTCGCTTCAACAGCGCCACATCGACGAGTTAATCTCAGAAACGCAAATGCCGCCGGGCGTTGTAAACGCCGTGCTAATTACCCTTGAACTTCGGGGCCTTGTGAAGCGTTTGCCGGGGGGCAGTTTCATACGGGCGGTGTATTTCTAGCGCTGTTTCGGTGCCCATTCCCGGTCTTTCCCCTGGCTGTGTGGTGATGAGCGGCAGGCCTGCGGCGTGAGGGCTACGCAACCGGCCGAGAAGCAACTATCCTATCGTCGTAGGTTGCAACAACCTCCTCACCAGGGCGCACAACCAAGAAGTCCTCCTCGTTCCAACAGCCGTCGAGCAGACGCTGGAGCAGGCTCATATCGCCCTCAATTTCATCGTAGTTCCACCCGTGCTTGGCACATATCTCCTTAACCTGTTCGCGGAGCCCAAGGTGGTCGGTAAAATCAAAGCGGATGTAAGTGCCCTGTTTGTAGTTCTGGATCCAACTGCCCATGAATTCGCTCAGGAAGCGGGCGTTATCCTCTCCGTACTTTGCCACCAACTCTTCGAAACTGCCCATTGGCGACGGCCCAAGGCCGGATACCTGCGTGTGCGGAACGCGTTCTCCTCCGCGGTGCTGGTACTCCAGCCAGCCGGATGTGTAGTAGTAAGTGCCTGGGTGCTGCCGGAAGTACCGTGCATACCTCTCTTTTGACCCCATGAAGAAGGTTATGCAGTCGTGGGCGCGTGGGAACACCACAGGGATATCTCGCGCGCGCAGACCCACCAGCATATTGTTGCACAAAGCGTAAACCAGCAGGACAGCATCGTACCGCCCCTGCGGAAGCGAATCGATTTTTTCCTGCAGGCGTGCGCGGCCAATATCCGGGTTGTCGTGGTATCCCTGCGTGAGGAATTCGAGATCCACTAGGTTCACGGACCTGGCGGCCGCCATGCAGATTTCTCTGAAGGTAACCTCGCAGGCTATTACTTTGAAGAACATTTTCAATATCCCACCAACGCTCCAGCCGGATTAGAGTCGGCTGTGCCGAGCTTTAGTCCACCGAAAGAGCCTTTCGGCTCAGTTGGCCGCTTTTTGCATTGGCATCCTCAGCTCTGCTCCTTGGCTCAAGAGCAGTTTTTGGAGCTCTCGCACCGGCAGGTCCCGCGGACGACAGCCCATTTTCGCGCACAGGGCCGCCGCCGCTCCGGCCGCCTGACCTATGGCCATAACGGGTGCCATTGCGCGGTGGCTTTCGTATGGCTGTTGTTCAGAGGATATGCACCTGCCGGCTATAAGCAGGCCGTCAATGCGCTTCGGAACGAGGCACCGGTACGGAATGTCGTATCCCTCGTGCTCCAGGTATCTTCGGTAGCCGTAGTAGCTGATAATTGGGCAGGAGCTTATGGCAACCACATCGTCGAACCGCCGCCCATGGATTGCATCCTCCGCCGTAAGCTTGTACTCTCCCTCCACAAACCGCGTTTGACGTATCCCCAGAAGCACCGGTGTCTCTGCAACGTAGGCATTTGCCAGGTCGGGATTCTTGGCTTTAAGCTCTTGGAAGTGCTGAAAGACCCTCAAGCGGGTTTCGATTTCTGCCCGGGATATTTGAAACGCGTCGTTGCCACCGAAGACTCCTCCCGGCCCCCACACAACGCTGGCATCGCCGTAGCGGCAGCTTCCAAACTGGGAATTTTCCAACCCCGCTATTTTGTACATAAGGTTGTCGCGCAGGATTTTCTGTTCATCCACGCCGGACATCCAAAACGGGGCGCCAGCGCGGGCCGCAACGTCGGCGTCTCCGGATGCATCCACCACAACGTGTGCTTTGGCTGCCTGCCGGCCGGATTTGTTCTCGAAAATCACTCCGCAGACCGCGTTCCCCTCCATAATCGGTAGAGAGAAGTATGTGTGGAACAATATTTCAACTCCGGCTTCAACGCTCAGCTTCAGCGTTACGTACTTGAACTTCTCCGGATCCACGCAGTAGGAGTACGAAAGCTCTCCTTTAGTAATATCGTACTCCTTTTGGGGATAGGGGCTTTTGCCCAAGCCGCCCATCTTGTGCAACTCCAAAATAATCTCTTGGGCAATCCCCTTAACGGTTTGAATGCCGTCCGGCTCAACCTGATTTCTAAAGCCGTTGATATTGTTCATCAAAGAGGCGGTTGCAGTGCCTCCGAGGAACCCGAACCTTTCGATAAGCAGGGTTTTGGCTCCCGCACGTGCTGAAGCGATAGCGGCGCACAGGCCGGCGCATCCGCCGCCAACGACTATCACTTCGTATTCACCGATTATTGGAATCTCGCGGGCCGGTTCGCGGTAGGTTGCCGGTTCTGCCATTTTGATACACCCACAAGCGTATTCACCCCAAAAGGAGGCGCCTCCTTTGAACTGAGCGGCGCGAATTTTTCGGTTTGAGAGCAAAAGCCCCGCTTCCGAGGCGGTTTGTGGAAGCGGGGCTCAGAGTTGTGCGGCGGCTTATATCACCGCCGGGTGAGAACTAGAACGAGGCGAGACCCACGGCAACGCGCAGAATCACTGTTACGTCTGCGATATCCACCTGGCCGTTGCCGTTAACGTCGGCGGCGGCTTTCTGCGCGTCTGTGGGCGTGTCGAGCTTAACGGCGAAGCGCAGGGCCAAAGTGGCGTCTGCAACATCCACTTTGCCGTTGCCGTTAACATCGCCCTTGGTGACCGGAGGCGCAGGCGGGATAACCGGCGTTACCTTCGGGCGCCATATGCTCATGCCGGAGTCGCCAACGCTTTGGTACACCTTCATGGCGATTACGTTGTCGCCGTCCCAGTTCACCAGCCTGTTCGGCACGATGTAATCGCGGTGAGACTGATAGAAGCCGCCGACCCAACCGCCGGGGACGCCGGTTTCCTCGCGCCAGTTGCCCAGACCGCCGATCTTCTCTCCGTTCCAGTAGGACACTTCATTGTTATCCCAGTTGAACCACCAGAAGCGCAGGTCGTACTTTCCAAACTTCTCTTTCCAGTCAGGCGGGAGCTTCAGGTGCAGTCTGAGCCAACCGTAGATGCGGTCTCTGGAGTCGAACGCATTCCAGTCGCCGTTCTTGTTACCCAAGTCCCAAGGCTCGAAGCCGGTTTCTGGGTCGTTGGGAGCGGAGTGGTCGCGTGCAAACAGCTCTGGGTCATAGGGCCCGTAAGATATTGCCAGCCACTGGTATCCGTTCTCCTTCACCAGGTCAAGCGTTGGGATGAGCGGGATGGTGAAATCCTGGGTTGTGATTTTGCCGTCGGCCACGGTCACCTGGACCGACTTGGGCGTAACGGCGAAGTCCTGGCGAGGCATAACCGTCACCGTGTAGGTACCGGCGGGGAGGCCAGCCAAGCAGTAAGAGCCGTCCGCCTTGGAGTCCATAAACTTCGAGATGGGGCCCCAAGCGCTGTTCTCGGAGTAGGCCAGCACCCTGGCCCAGGATATAGGCTTGCCGGCATCGTCTATTACCTTTCCGGCGATGGCACCCGCCGTGTAGCCAATGGTTACGGTGGGCGCGGCGCTGACCATGCCGGCGCTTCCCTTCGAAACCCGGGACATAATGGCGATTACGTTGTCACCGGTCCAGTTCACCACAGAGTTGGGCACTATGCACATCACCGGGTCGTTGTTTATAACGCCGCCGACCGGAACCCCGTTCCACGCCATTATCCAGGTGCCGGATGTACCGAACGTCGGCATGTTCAGGACCAGATCCCGGGTGCCGTACTGGGTGCGCCACTCGGCGGGAAGCGTTATGTGGCCGCGGTACCAGAAGTAGCTGTTCTTGTTAACCGGCTTACCGTCGGTTAGGTCCGCCGGAACTGTAACGCTCACCCAAGAGCTGTCTTCTTTGTAGTCCACGGCCATTGGGGCACCGTCGGTGGAGTCCACATCCGGTTTAACCAGCCAACCCTTACTGCCGGCAGGCAATGCGTCGCTTGCCAAACTTACGCTTGGCAAAGGCTTGGCCACAACAGTCAATGTGGCTTCTTGGCCGGCAGTGACAGTAACCTTTTCGTCCGGAATATCAAACCCCGGCAGCAAAACGCTAACCGTGTAGTTTCCGGGCGGAACGAAAGGCACGATGGTTGCTTCGCTTTGCAGGTCCGAGATAGCTCCGGAGGGCGAAGACACGGCTCCGGACGCCAAACCCAGCACCGAGGCAACAGTTTTGCCGGCCGCATCCTTAACCAAAACGCCGGCACCCTTTATAACGTTGCCCTGATCGTCTGTAACCGTAACTGCAACTCTGCCCGTTCCAGAGGGGGCCTGCTGAACTCTAAACTCGGTTGCGGAGCCCACTCCAGCCAAGAATCCGTTGTTGGCCGGAGAGCGCCATGCCCATACCGATGGCCCCACAAGCACCGGGTCTGCCATCGGTACCTGCACAGAGCCAACGAAGGTGAAAACTTTTCCGTCGTCGGACCTGTAGCCCAGGAAAGCATCTCCGTGGCGGACGATGCGCACCCAAACCGGAAGCTGGAAGTAGCGCACCTTTGCCACATCACTGCGCTTGCCACCTGCTTCGGTTCTGGCGCGCATCTTCACGCCTTCGCGCCAGTCTATCATGTCCGCGAACAGATACACCATCGGCGAGCCCGGGTCTTCGGACTCTCGCACCATCAAACCCGTGGACGCATCGTCGCTGGTTTCCGGGACGGAAAGGATTTTCAGCGTGGCGATGAAATCGCCGCTGATGCGCTGGGAAACAAACACAGCGCAGTCGTTGTTGTCGTCGCCGGCGCCGTAGTTGGTCATCACCAAGGCGCCGTCCTTCACCACGGCGCTACCGGGCTGACCTGGGTTGATGTCGTAGAAGGTCCACTTCTTGTCCAGCGTCGTCCCTTTGAAGTCGTCATCGTACTGGGTTTGTGCGAAGGCAAAGGCCACCAGGCCAGCGAACAAAGCTACACACAGTGCGGAGGAAATGGCAAACCGAGCGAACCTCTTCATAACTATACCTCCCTACAACCGAGGAATTGCGCCAGGCGAAGAGTCGTCTGGTGCCTTTAAGAGGATAGCCCCGTCTGTTTGCGGGACCCCAGTCCCAACGGCCGGGGACTGCTTACTTGCTTGGTTCTCTATACCCTTCCAAAACTCCTTCCAAGCCGGCCGTCGATCCTTTGGGAGATTTTTGCTTCCGCCTGCATAATTCTATTTCACAAAGCAAAATCTCTGTCAAGTCCGAATTCCAATAGATTTTGAGTTGCTGAGAAGGACCTTACCGGCAATTCGGAGAATACAAAATTGTGGCCCCTTGTTTCACTTCGGGTTTGCATTACCCGATGTAGATACACGTTAGGAGACAAGGGAAAATGCTCAGGTTTCGGTCACTGCACGTTACAGCTTGGGTGCTGGTGGCCATGGTGTTGTTACTGCTACCTGTGCCCTATGCACAAGCAAGCCCTCTCAAGGGTGATGTGAACGGAGATGGGCGGGTAGACTTGGGAGATGTTATATTGACGCTCAGGATTGCGGTGGGCCTGACTACCGCAAATCAAGAGCAGTTAGACGCCGCAGACGTAAGTCCCTATCCTGGTGTCGGCAGGATAGTGGGAGATGGGCTTGTCCAAGTTAGCGATGCTGTGCGTCTTCTGCGCTTTGTGGTAGGGTTGCTGCCTTTGGGAGAGATAACAGGAGAGGCGCTGGTGTATGTAGGATCCGAAAGGTGCGCTACGTGCCACAGCAGTGCTCACCAGGACGAGGCCAAGTCGGGCCATCCGAACAAACTCCGCAAAGTGATAGATGGGCAACCGCCGAAATATCCCTTCTCAGAGGTGCCCTCACCCCCAGAGGGTTACACTTGGCAGGACATCACATATGTAATCGGGGGATACGGGTGGAAAGCCCGATTCCTGGACAAGAAAGGCTACATTATCACAGGCGCGAAGGCGCAGTATAACCTGGCTACCAAGAGTTGGGTCGCTTACGAAGCGGACAAGGCGCCCGGGACCAAGCCGTACGATTGCGGCGAATGCCACACCACGGGTTGGAAGAAAACCGGACCTAATGGTCCTCATCAAGACAACCTCCCGGGTATATACGGTACGTTTTCAGAACCCGGTGTCACATGCGAAGCATGCCATGGCCCTGGAAGCAGGCATGTTGTTACCAACAGCCGTGTTGATATCAAAAAGGATAACTCCAGTGAGCTGTGCGGTACGTGTCATTACAGGGATAAAAAGCACCGGATCTTGGCGAGCGTGAGTGGTGGCAAGGGCTTTATCCAGCACCACGAGCAGTACGATGAGATGATTTCGGCCGGGCACAAGGTCCTTAAGTGCGTAACCTGCCACGACCCACACAAGTCTACCATCTACAAGCAAGGAGGACTGAAGGATTCACCCAAGTGTGAAACGTGCCATCCTGCGCAGGCGGCCAAGGTGAACCATCCACCTGTGGCTACTTGTGTTGACTGTCACATGCCTAAGGCATCGAAGACAGCTGGGACATCCCCCACCAATCCATACCAAGCCGATCTAAGAACACACATCTTCAAGATCAACACCGATCCAGTGGATCAGAGCGCAATGTGGTACACGGAGGATGGCAATACGTTCGCCAAAGGATTCGTGACGCTGGACCTGGTGTGTTACAGTTGTCACAAGGATGCCAACGGCCAAGGCGGTCCGATGTCGAAGAAAACATTGGAGGAGTTGTCCGCTAAGGCGGAACAAATTCACAAGTAGCTATTCACCGGTTGAATAGCCTGCGCAACAGCGGGGTAGCTCTTGTAGAACAGCCGGCCCCGCTGTTGCTTTGATGGGAGCTCAGTGGTTAAGTGTTTGGTCAAGCATGTTTTGTCCAGGTTTTCATTGGTATGCCAGAACTTCTTGATCTGGAGGTTGAGGTTTTAATGCAGCGCACTCTCCTTTTGGTTAAGCCGGACGGCGTGCGCCGCGGTTTGGTGGGTGAGATACTCTCTCGCGTTGAGCGAAAGGGCCTGCGGCTTGCCGCCGTTAAAATGCTGACACCAAACCGCGAACTGGCCGAAGCGCACTATGCCGTCCACAAAGGCAAATCTTTTTACGAAGACCTCATCAGCTTCATTACGTCGGGACCGGTTGTGGCGGCTGTTGTGGAGGGCCCAGACGCGGTGGCACTGCTAAGGCTTTTGATGGGTGCCACGCGCCATACCGAAGCCGCCCCAGGCACCATCCGGGGCGACTTCGCCTGCGATACCCAGCAAAACCTCGTGCACGGCTCGGATTCGCCTGAAACGGCGGAAGAAGAGATTCGGCTGTGGTTCCCGGAACTGGACTGAGGTCCGGCCCACAGAAGTCGACCTCAACCGGCATCCGCCCGCGCTTTTTCCCAACACGGAATGCACAACAGTTGGCCCTGGTGCACCCGGAGCCTGGATTCCATGGCTTCCTCCCCGCACTGGTGGCACGGCTGTGAAGGTTCTATTCTGGCAGGGCGCGGTGGAGGCTGGGGAACCTCTGTTATGCTCAGCAGATCCTCTTCTTTGGCTGTAAGCAGTGCCTCGGTAACCTGCTCTCTTGTTGCATCCGGAGGCAGGGCCAACTTCTTAACCCGTATGCGCAGTGCTCTGTTTGAGCCATCCCTCCGGAAGAAGGTGTAAACATGTTTGCCGTGGTCTTTAAAGATTAAATTGCCTTTGCCGAATGTGCACCCCAATATCACTTGCACGGCATCCACAGCGCACGAATCGTTTTCAACCACCGCAACAAGCTCTTCGTCCTCCGAGCGCGCCGGCCCAAAGCGGTCTCTTACCGCCATCGCCACGCGGTATCCGCTTATCAAACCCGGGCACGAGTGCCCATGAAAATGAATTACTTCATCCAGTAGAGGATATTCGGACATTTAAAACCTCCAAGTTTCTCGTTTTTTACTGTTGGCTTTTGGATGGGGTCATTTTCTGCGATTCTTCTATGCACATTTGCGAAAGCCGCTTTATGGCATCGGCCAGCTCTGCCAGCACCAGCCCCCATTCAGACAGGTGCGCGTATCCTGCAGGCGTCACGCGGTACACTCTGCGCGGAGGCCCTACGTCGTCTATATCCCAGCTTGATACCACCATTCCAGCCTCTTCCAGCCTGCGAAGCGTTCTGTAAACGGCCGCACTATCGATGCCCGAGTGGGTGACAGCCAGCTCCTCCGCATCCCGCGAGATCTGGTAACCGTGGGCCTGCCCCAACCTAGCGACTGTTAACAGAACAATCGGCTCGGCAAACCGATAAAGGTTTCCCATCTCGCAGGTGCAGGGTCCGGAATGCGGCGGCCCCCCGCGGTGACAGCCTCTGCCTCTTCTCATTTAGCGCTCCTATCTGCAGTTTACATTTACAGAGTAGCATATTTTGCGGCCCGACGCTATCCTTGGCATGCAGCCTGAAGTTTTGGGCCGCTGAACATCCAACTTGCAAATCCATGCAAAGGCCGATTTGGAATACCTAAGCCGCGGAATGTAAAATTAGCTTGGCATTCAAATACCTGGCGGACTGGTAAATATGAAAATCGATGAAGCAACCCTCAAACTTGTGCTGAACTACCAAAAAAACGAAATCACAGAGCACCATCTGTATCTTCGGCTGGCGAAGCACCAGAAGTCTTCCGGCAACCGCGAAGTTTTGGAGCAAATTGCAGCCGATGAACTGCGCCATTACCAAGAATGGAAGGCTTACAGCGGCCAAGATGCGCATCCTTCTTGGTTTAGGATCTGGCTGTACTACTGGCTCAGCCGCATTTTCGGGCTCACCTTCGGCACAAAGCTGATGGAAATGGGTGAAGAGAGGGCGCAGAGGGGCTATAGCCAGGTGAAGGGTGTGATACCGGATGTCGAAGCAATCATCCAGGACGAGCACGAGCACGAGACGGCGCTTTTGGGCATGCTGGACGAAGAGCACTTGAAGTACATGGGCTCGATTGTGCTCGGTTTAAACGACGCGCTGGTCGAGCTTACGGGAAGCTTGGCCGGGCTGACGCTGGCCCTTCAAAAAACCCGCTTGATTGCGTTGAGCGGCTTGATCGTGGGCATAGCGGCGGCGATGTCTATGGCGGCTTCGGAATACCTGTCTAGCAAGGCCGAGGGGGAGGGGAAAGAGCCGCTTAAGTCCTGCGTATATACCGGTTTGGCTTATGTGGCAACGGTTTTGGTGCTTATTGCCCCGTACCTTTTGCTGGGTCACCCTTTGGTGTGCCTGCTGTTCACCCTGAGTGCTTCTGTGCTGGTGATAGCGGCGTTCAATTTTTATGTGTCGGTGGCGATGGACCGGCCTTTTCTGCGGCAGTTTTTGGAAATGGCCGCGGTAAGCATTGGGGTGGCGGCGCTCAGCTTCGGATTGGGATACGCTATAAAAGCGCTTTTGGGAGTTGAAGTTTGAAACCGGCGGCGCGGTTGCAGATTTTCAGGAGGGACCGCTTTTTGGCGGCCCCTCCTTTGTGTCATTCCATCGAACCTGCCGCAGCAACTTCCGAGGGCAATGCTTTCGGTCTAAGCCGGTTTGCAATTTACCCCCGCGGCTCCAGCACGATCGGCGGAAGCTCGATGATCGGCTCCGGCTTGAAGATGCTGATATCCACTATCGGCGTAATCACCGGAAGGTTTGAACTTGGCGGAAGCAGTGTGTTGATATCCACGGTTGGCAGCCGCACCAGCGGACCGGCATCGTCAACGTAGGATTTTGGCAGAGGTGTGGCAAGCCTTGGGAAGGTCCGCGGCCTTTCGTACGGGTCAAGCGTTGTGCCAAGAGGTGGCTCCAAACCGACAACTGCCTTCAGAATCACGAGAGCATCTTCAACGGTGATCTTACCATCTCCAACCAGCCGATCGGCAGTGCCCTGGCGCGGCGCCACATCACTGCGCAGACGTTGTCCTTCGTCTGGGGTGGCTTTGCCCACCGCGAACCTAAGCACTACCGCTGCATCCACCGGGCTTACTTGGCCGTCGCCGTTCGCATCGCCGAGAAGCGCCCTCGGCGGAAGCTGTTTTGGCACAAGCTGTTGGACCTGGTCGGCTATTCCGTCGCCGTCTTTGTCAAGAGCGAACGTGGTTATTGCTGGGGTGAAGCTCATCACGGCGGTGCTACGCGGCGCAACCTGCAGTCGCCCAACGAACTTGCGGTCTGAGCCATTGGAGTTAACGTCCTCAACCATAAGGTTGAACTCCAATTGGTGTTCACCGGAGTTGCGCAGGTTCACCGAAGAGCGTGTTGGGTCCGCGAAAAGAACGAAAGTATCGCCGGCGGGGATCTTCACATTGCCCAGCGAGATGGTTCTCTCCGACGCCTCCTGATCGCCCTGCACGCGGTGTATCACGTCTATCCACACGTCGCCTTTATCGCTGGCGCCTGTAAACTCTATCTTGCGCTCGTTTGGATCCAGCCTGAAGCGGTCCAGTAGCTGGGGCATGGCGGTTATGTTGCTGAAGGCGTAAGCCAGGTCCTTCGTGAACAGGGCAGTGATGTAGTTCCCCTCTGCGAGCTGTTTGCTGGACACTTCCATGTTGAGCTTGGGGAAGGTTCGAAGCTTCTCGTGGGCGGCAACGAAGAACATGTCCGGGAAGCCTTCTTTCCCGGCGAGAGGGATGACCTTCATGACATTGTCCAGCTTGGTGGTGGGGTCGGTGTTGAGCTGGCCTTTAGCGTCGAAGAATGTGTGCCCGGTATCGTCGCTCAACTGCTTAGTTGCAGCGTCACCGAAGATGACGATGAGAAGAGCGAGATCCGCCTCGTTAGTAATGAGCCGGGGCCGCAGTGGGTACTTGGAATAGGGGATTGATGTGAACCAGGGGCCGCTCCAGGTTTCAGTGCTTGAGAACGGATAACTCCAGGTGTTGGTCCTGCGGTTTATGGTTATCGCGCTGTTGTTGTCATCCGTCTCGGTACTGCGGAAGGGCTTGTTGGGGTCGTACACGCGGATCAGCGAGATATCGCCGGAGAGGTCCTCAACGGCATAAGGCAGGAGCATGTGCCCCTCAGTGAGACTTTTGGTGATGGAGATCATGCGTGGGTCGCTGGTTCCCAAAGCGGAACGGACCTCATTCAGGAGTTGAGTTGGGTTGCCAGAACGGTTGTTCCGGAGGAAATGCCACAGCGCGTCCAAGCCGAGCTGAGCGCCCTGGTTCATGTTGATAAGCCGGTTGAGCTTGCTCGATGGACCTGAAGAGCCATCCAAACCGTAAACCGTGGTTGACGTCTTCGGAGGGTACTGCTCCAGCAGTGCATCTCCCTTCTGGAAGCGAAGGCTCGAAAGGGTGAAGCCGTGGCAGTTTCCACCCTCGGCAACATCCTTGAAAGCGAGCAGGTAGAACAGGCCTGCCAATGGCTTGGGCACAGGGCCGATCAGCGGAACCGTGTACTCGACCTGGCTGGAGCCGAACAGATCGCGGTATATGTCCCACGAAAGGTCGTCTGTGCTGTAGTTGCTGAACTGGAACCCGTGGGTGCCCCTGTACCCGTAGGTGTGGACCCGGAAGTTCCCCGTTGAGGTGGCCGTTCCGAACGGTGTCTGGACGGAGATGGGGCCTGTCGTTGCTCCTGGGGGAACGGTTGCTATGATCTGGGTGGGGCTGACCGACTCGATGGGAGCGAGGCGACCGTTGAAGCGAACGATGTTGTTCGCAGCCGCCCTGCTGTCGAAGTTGCTTCCCCTAATGGTGACCCTGGTTCCAGTGGGTATCGCCCAGGAGGGCGCAGGTGGCCAGCCCGAAGTAGGCGTAAAACTCGCTATAGTCGGCGGCGGGAGGGTTGTTATGAACCGAACCGTGAGTTCTCGGCTGGCCTCAACCCCGCGGGCGTCGCGCACCGTGACACGCAGGGTTGATGTTCCTTCTCCCCTAGAGCGCCCGGTGATTCGGCCCTGAGTGGAGTTCAGCACACTGGCGCTTGGTCCCTGCGACCAGATGCCCGGATTCGAAACCACGGAAACGGACCAGGTATAAGGCGTTTTGCCTCCTGAGCCGGTGACCGTAGATGTGTAATCCTGATTGGCGGTTCCATCCGCAAGGAAGGTGCTCTCGACCTGAAGAGGCGGCCAGGTTATGGGGGTCCAGTCTGGCGCAGTCCACACCCGATGATCATCCTCGAGCCACCGCTCGATTGTGCCGCTGTCGTAGAGCAGTTTGCCGTTGACGAACACAATGATCCAGCCGAGCTTCCACCCGCCGGCAATCCCGTCCGGGCTTTTGCGGATGCGGATGCGCTGTATATCTTGGACGCGGATGCCATGGGGATCGAGTGAGTAGTCCCGCTGAGAGCCGCGCTCGAAGTCGTCCACCCAGGGCGTGTCTAATTGCCACTCGATTCCCTCTTTCACACTGAAGTAGACGTCATCGTCCGTACCGGCCCACCAATCGCTGGATGTTTTCACCCGGACTACAAGGGATGTTACAACCTCGTCCGGCTCGAAGTTGGCTGTCCAGGCGTTGGGCGGGCCTATCAGCACGGCCAGCATAAGCAGCACAAGCGCCGCGAGCTTAAGAAACGCTGACCTCTTTTTCATTTTTATGCCTCCTTTATACCAGGTTTCCGATACCGAGCACGGCCCTCAGTATGGCTATTACGTCGGCGACGGATACAGCGCCGTTGCCGTTAATGTCGGCCGCGAAAAGCTGCTCAGGAGTTGGCGAGATAAGCTGTACCGCCATCTGCAAGGCCAGCACAGCATCAGCGATGGTTATAGCGCCGTCGCCGTTGACGTCGCCTTTTTTGCGTTCAGTCGGGGCTTCCCCGATTACGGTTAGCGTGCCTCCAACCGCCTGCATCGGCCACTCTGTTTCACCGATGCCAACCACAGCTTGGAGGTCAATTGCATATGTATCGCCCGGGCGGGCATCTGGAGGCACGGTCACGAGAAAGGTGCACAGGGTGCCGGGGCCGGAGCCCGAGCTTGGAGAAGCCAAAGCTATTCTCAGCACTTGGTTTTCGGTGAAGTGGGCGGCGATTTGCGCGTCGGGGAGCATGGTTCCGGAGCGGACCAACGCTTCATTCACTTTGAGGAGGGGCCTGCCAGCCGGGGTGCTTTGGATGAGCAACACCGTGAGGTCCGCGCTTGATATGTGAGGAACGGAATCGTTTGCGCGGATGGCGATCTCTGCGGTGCCGCCCGGTTTGGCTTCGGCACTGGAGACGGTGAGGGCCGCCGCTTCTGGCACAGGAGATTTTACGCTGAGAACAGCACCGGATGTGGTCACCTCATGGCGGGTGCCGTCGGGTTTCTCGAGGAGCACGGCGGTAATGTCCAGCGGATAGCGGGCACCTACCGGCGCTTTCGGCGGTATTTGGATTCGCATGGTTAGCAGTGTGCCGGGGCCATCTCCCGGCTCAGCCGAGGCGAAGGCGATGCGTGCCCCGCTGTTCAGGTCCGGGTTTACCGCTATTTGCATGTCCGAAAGCACCTGTCCGGGGACAGCGCTCAGCAGGGGTGGTAGGCTCGGCGCGTTTGTTGGGCTCGGCTTGCCAACCTCAATCCGAACCATCCCGGCTGTAATTCCTTTCACCTCTTGGTTCACAGTCAGGGCCACCTCGGCGATTGCGCCGGGCGGCGCAGAGGAGTCTTGCAGGCTCAGAACCGCCCCAGCAGTTGCCGGACCACCGAGGACGGCGAGCGCCAGGCAGAGTATCCCTATGCGCATAGCATCCTCCTACTTTTACAGCAGACGCGCTTTCAGCTGGTTCTGCCCTCATTTTCAGGGTCCGTTTGTGGGTTTTGTTCCCGGCAGGCGATTCTGGGATTTGGCAAGGTGCGGGGCGCTCTTCCAATCTGTTGCGTTGCACGGTCGTTCCGGCTCGGCTTCCAGTGGTGCTATCTTCTTGCAGATCAGCCGCCGGCGCTGTCAGCCCTTTTCCGCTTAAGCTCGAGAGTACACCGTTCCATTCTCCGTTGTCTAAAAATAACCTTCTGTTACGTCCTCCCACATATTTGTGAGGTGTGCCCGGCTGTGGCGCACTTGATGCCAATAAACCTCTGTGGTACCATTAGCGTAGCATCCGTATTCACCATGACTTTGGATAGCGGAGGCTGTCTCATGCCAGCGCCTGTGCCGGAGGGTCATCCTCTGCGGCTGATGTTTAATGCGTTGGTAAGCCGCACTTTCTCGGAAACCCTTTTCTTAAGAGACCCGCAGATTATTTCTTATCTGGCCAATCTGCTGGCCGAGTTTGTGCATGTTGACAATATTTACCGCATTCGCAATGCCAGGGGCAAACCTCTTGAAGAAGTTGCCGAGATGCTTATGGAGGGAGATGTGCGCCTTAGGGCCACATCTTTCTCGCGGGAGCGCGAGGTGCACAAGCACATTGGGGATTTCACGCTGTTCTGGACCGGGGTTTACCCTGAAGCACTGCGCATGCTGAGGGCTCCAACGCGGAAGGACCATCTGATAGACTACGTCAGTCGCGGCAAGGAATCGTATCTTATAGCTTCCACCTTTGACTACGGCCCTTACAAGGATGAGGCACCGCTGTTGCGCAGGCTGTCGGCCAATTTCGAGCTTTGTATGTACGGCTTGAACCTGGTGCGCCAGCGGTGGGAAAAGCTCAGCCAATCCACCTACCGCCGCGCCACTGAGACCCTTATGGATCAAGGGCCAACGGAGGGATAATCTCTCTAGCGATTGGAGCAACAAATGCTTCGGTTTCTCTCTGCCGGCGAGTCGCACGGCCCGGCCTTAACTGTGATTGTGGATGGTATGCCGGCGGGCCTGCCACTTTCGCCGGATGATATCAATCCCGACCTGCGGCGGCGCCAGCAGGGTTACGGCCGCGGCGGCCGCATGAAAATAGAATCCGATACTGCCGAGATACTCTCCGGAGTTCGGCACGGCCGAACGTTGGGGTCGCCAATCACGGTTTTGATAAGAAACCGAGATTGGGAAAACTGGCGCCAGCGCATGTCTATCTCCCCTCCAGAAACGCCATCTTCTCCAGTTACGGTGCCGCGCCCCGGGCATGCCGACCTAGCCGGCATGTTGAAATACGGGCACACGGATATTCGCAACGTCATTGAGCGCGCCAGCGCCCGAGAAACTGCGGCCAGGGTGGCCGCGGGTGCCATAGCCAAGGCGTTCCTGCGCCAGTTCAACATACAGGTGGTGGGGCATGTGATCCAGATAGGTCACGCCCTCGCCAAACCCGTTTACGAAAGCATAGAACAGCTCCGCTCCTCCGCCGAGGAGTCGCCGGTTCGGTGCGCTGATCCGATCGCTGAAACCCGAATGATGGGTTACATAGACTTTATGATGGAGAGAGGCGACTCCGTAGGCGGCGTTGTGGAGGTTGTTGCCGAGGGGGTGCCGCCGGGCATCGGCAGTTACTCTCAGTGGGATAGGCGCTTGGACGGCAGGTTGGCCCAGGCGGTGATGAGCATTCACGCAATTAAGGGAGTGGAGATAGGTATGGGCTTTATGGCGGCGGGGCTACCTGGGTCTTCGGTGCATGACGAGATATACTACGAGGACAAGCGGTTCAAGCGCCGAACCAACAACGCCGGCGGCATCGAAGGTGGAGTAAGCAACGGGGAAAGAATCGTTGTTCGCGCGGCTATGAAGCCCATTCCGACCCTTTTGAACCCCCTGCGGTCTGTGGATGTTGCAACCAAACAGGAGGTTCAATCCCGCTTCGAGCGCTCCGACGTGTGTGCTGTGCCGGCCGCTGCTGTGGTTGTTGAAGCTATGGTTGCGTTTGTTCTGGCGCAGGAGATGTTGGTTAAGTTTGGAGGAGACAGCCTTCAGGAGGTGCTCCGCAACTACAACTCTTACATGGAGGCGCTGTCTTCAGTGTGAAGAACCTGGTTCTGGTGGGCTTCATGGGCACGGGGAAAAGCGTTCTCGGGCGCGCAGCCGCGGAGCGCTTGGGTTTTCGGTTTTTCGACACGGATGAGATGGTGGAGGCAGCCGACGGTCGGCCCATACACCGCATTTTCCAGGAAAGCGGGGAGGGTTATTTTCGAGATTTGGAATCCGCCGCGGTGAGAGAAGCTTCGGGTTACTGCGGCGCCGTAATCGCCACCGGAGGAGGAGCGCTCGGCCGGCCGGAGAACGTTGCCGCGTTGAAGTCCACGGGTGTGCTCGTATGCCTAACTGCGCGACCAGAGGTTATACTGCAAAGGGTGTCTTCGCAAGGCGTCGAGAGGCCTCTCCTTAAGTGCGGCAATCCCTTAGCGCGAATTCAAGCCCTTATGGATGAGCGCAGGAGCGCGTACGCGCAAGCCGACGCGGTTGTGGACACCTCCGACCTCACGCCAGACCAGGCGCTGGAGTGTGTTATCCGCGCGTGGCGCCGGGCTTTGGAACGCCCACTGGAAGCCGCAGATGGAGGTGCGTAGAATGCCACCAGCATCCAACGCCGATAAATATGTGCTCAACTGTCCGAAGTGTGGTGCCGAAGTATGCGTAACTCAGGTGCAGGGCGACCGCTGTCCCGGATGTGGGTGCGAATTCAAGCTTTTCCGGCCGCACGAGCGTGATGCCGCCGAGGATTACTATCAGGTGCTGACCGGCGAAAAGCATATGGTTGCGCTGGCGGATGGCGCATTGATTATTGCGCATCAATGAAGAAGATAATCCGATTATAAAAGGAGTAAGCAGGGTATTATTATTAAAACTGCGGTGCGGAATTCCCCTGTCCATCCCTGGAGACCGAAAGATTCCACAGCGGAGTGCCTTTACATCCGCGCAGGGACAGCGGGGTGATCGCTGTGCAGTGCACCTACTGCGAAGCGAAAATTGTTGAGCCTGCTTACTTCTTTGATGGGCTGAGGAACCCCATCTGCGAAGCATGCTACAGCGAGCTTCTCGAGTTGGCCCTTAAACACACCGATGTTTACGTAAGCGTACAGCGCGGCATGCCAAGAACCGATTCCGCATCCACACGCCGCTCCAGCGCTTCCTCGGATGCGCAAAGTTTTCCGGCGGAATCCAACGGTTAGTCTGCCAGCTTCGGATTGACAGCGGTGCATCAGGTTGCTTGATGTTTGGCTCGCTGTGGTTTGTAAAGGCCCCTTGAACGCGTTATCGCCATCTCTTTGTGAAACAATGCACAATTCTGGGCAGTTCCTCTGCACCCGCAAAGGAGGGAGATGTTGCGCTTCGGGAAGAAACTATGTATGACCAAGCCTTCAAAGCCTATGCGAAAGGCGGCTTATGTGCGGAATGCGGCTTGGACAGCACTGCGCCTGCTTTATGAGAGTGGTTGTGGCGGTGGCCTTCACACTGTTTTTGATTGCTGTGGGCACGAAACTTTTGCTTGCTCCGAAATCAGGCTCTGATGAGACCGGAGAGACTCTTGGCCGTCCTGCTCCCGTGGTGCGAATGCGTGAAGCGGGAATAGTGCTCAAGTCCGAGGGCAACCGATTGTGGGAGATGAACGCGGATTCAATTGAGGTAAGCCGGGATCGCCGAACCACTGTGATGGATGGTCTCAAAAACGGCAAGCTGTACAGGGGCGGCAAACCGATCGTAACGCTTACCGCCGCGCGAGCCGTTTACGACAGCCAAACGCGAATCCTTCGGGTGTTTGGAGGAGTTACCGCAACCACCGCCAGCGGCCTTGTTTTAACCACAGATGTGGTGGAGTGGTCGGAGAAATCCCGGAGGTTGCTCTGTCCGGGGAAGGTGGTGGTACGCACCAAAGAGGCCATGATAACCGGCGATTGGCTGGAAGCGGATTTAGAGCTGCAGCGCTATACGGTTCACGGCCTTCGGCTGGTGGGAGCCGCAAAATGAAGTCGAACGGCTTTATGGGCAAGTTTGCTCGGCTTCCGATATGGTGCTTGGTGTTTGGTGTTGCGGCGCGGTTTTGGGCGCCGGCATCCGCACGGACTGCGCAGGCTTTTCAGCAGCAAGGGGTTCCGGCAAACGGGCAGAAGCAGGTTGAGCACCAAAACCTTTCATCGGAGCCACGCTTTGAAACCTACGAGGTGGAGGCGCCCAAGGCGGTTTGGCGGGAACCGGGGAAGGTGGGCAGGCTTTTGGGGGGCGTTGTTATAAAACATGGGGATACCGTGATTAAGGCACAGGAAGCATACTACAACCGCACCCAAGGCACAGCATCGGCATCCGGGGGAGTAACGGTTGCCGATCCGGAAACAACGATAACCGCCGAGCGCCTTGCCGTGGATTTAAACGCCAGAAAAGCCGCTTTGGAAGGCGGTGTGCGCATTGTTTATAAGCCGAAACCCAAAGAATCGCCGGCGGATAAACAGGGAAAACCAGCCGGCCTCCGCGAAAAAGTGCGTGAGGAAGCAGTAATCACCTGTGCGCGCCTGGAATATTACTACAGGCAGAAGCGTGCAGTTGCAACCGGCTCGGTTAAGTTTGTGCAGGGCAAGCGCCTTTTAACTGCGGATACGTGCATGTTCTTCCAGAAGCAACAGGTGGCTGTGCTTGTTGGCAACGTCAGCGGAGAGGACGAAAAAGGCCAAACGTACACGGCCAACGCGTTGAAGCTGGTGCTTAAAGAGGACGACGAATACGTGGAAGCAGAGCGGTTTCGCGGGGTTTTCAAGGTGGAGGCGCGTGAGGAGGAAGAAGTACAGCCGCCCGAGTTATCTCCGCCGGAAATGCAAACAGGCACTCCTTCGGGATAGGCCCGCGTGCACAAACGGACTGTTACGGCCGTGAATTCCGCGGCAAACCGCGCCGCCGCGCTTCGCAAACGTTGTTGGAGGTAACTTATGGTAGAAACGGCAGCATTGGTGGCGCTCATTTTGATCGGCCTGACCAACATTGCCCTCTTGGTCGCGTTGATATACTTGGTGCTGGTTGTTAAAAAAGAGCTGACGAAGGTTTCGGGTGAGCTGAGGAATGTGCTTCCCCGAGTTACAAGCGTGGCGGACCAAGCGAAGGAGGCCGCACGCATCAGCACCGAAGTGGTGAACCGGGTATCCCAGTTGGTTGATCGGGTTGGGACGCGCATTGAAGCGATTGCCGACACCAGCGAGAAAACAATCGGCGAGCTTTCGAAGCGTTTTAAGGTGACCGGCCGCGTTGTGCAGGAGAGCATAATTGCACCTTTAATTGAGATTGGGGGTCTTATTGCCGGCGTGCGCCGGGGGCTTTCCGTTTTAGCAACTTACAAAGGTGGAAAGGAGAGTGAAAAGCGTGACGAACAATAGCAGAGGTTTTTTGTTCGGGTTTTTAATTGGAGCGATGATAGGAGCGGCGGTGGCTTTGCTGTATGCCCCTGTGCCCGGCAGTGAGGCACGGGAGTTGGTAAGCAAGAAAGCGGGCGAGGTTGCCGAAAAAAGCCGGCGGCTCTTTAAGAAAGGCAAACCCGCTGAAGAAGAAGGCGAGGCGGAATCGGCCGCTTCTGAGGCTGAAAGTTAGCCCGACTTGGTTTTGAAAAGCGTTTTATAGGGTATAATAAAGACGAACCAAGGTTCGGGGTTTCGAATTTAAAAGTATTTTGCCGAAGTTAAGGCGTTGAAATTTGGAACACAAAGTCGGTTTACATCGTCAAAGTAGGTGGAACGACCTCCTTGGTTTTAAGGGCTTCCGGGTCTTTCGCCTCCTTTCTACCGGGTAGCCCGTGTTGATCGAGGACGGAGTCCCGGGGCCGCCTGCCCACCCCGGAACTCGCGCTCGTTCACAGCGGTTCGATGTGTCCCCTCCGCATCGAACCGCCATATTTTTGTTCTGCTGTTTTTGCTTCCAAAGGCTTCTTTTCAGGGGAGAAGGATGCATTCGATTCCCCTCTCCCGGAGCTGTACAGAGCTGGGAGAGGGGTCAGGGGTGAGGGCAAGTAAGCCTCCCACTTTTGAAAAGCCTTGGTAAAGTAATGAAGAGCACCAGGCACAAGCGGCTTTGGTGCTCTTCAATCGCCGGTCCGGAAAAGGCTCGAGAAACCTTTTGGGTTTGGATTTATTGTGGCGGCGGAGGCGGTCTTCGGCCGAAAGCCCGCTGTCTTTCCTCCTCGAAAGCGCGCCGCGTAATCTCTTGGAACTTTTCGAACTGGTCTGGCTTCAATATTCTGCGCAGTTCCAACTGCGACTCGAGCATGCGGTTCAGGATGTCTCTTTGAAGACCGCTGATCTTTTTGATGGATGCCAAGGCCTTTCGCCTGTCCAGGTTATATTCTTTCAAAACACTGTCGAATTCCCTGTGGGCCTCGCGCAGTTTGCGCATTAGGTCGCCTATTTCGCGCCCCGTATCGCGGTTGAGCTTCTTGAGCCTTTCCTTCTGTTCATCGCTCAGGCCCAGCTCGCCCAACCGCTCTTCGATGCGTCCCAAAGGGCCTGGAGGCCTGGGTTCAAACCCGGGTCCGCGACGCTCGGGGGGCTGAGCCAAGGCCAAAGTTGCGGTTACAGTGCACACCGCTATGTATAAAAGCGATTTCAGTTTAAGCATTTTCAAAATTCCAGTTAACCATCACTCCGTGGTATTGTTGGTGGTGCTATCGATGGTTTGGCTGATTGGCAATGCGTACGCCGCCATATGAGTGGGGGATTCCTCCGTAACAAGCTTCACCGACGGGGTAACCCAAGCGACGTCATCCAGGGTTAGCTCCGGAGTTGTGGGCTTGTGGAAGGAGATGCTACTCAGGTAAAGAACAGCGCTTGCGGCGGCGGCCAGTGTAACCATCCACCAGCGCCTCTTCAGGGTTAGAACCACCGGCAGCGGAGCGGTTGCGGGCCTTTCGGACTCAAGCGCTCCTGCTATGGCGGGCCACAAATCACGCGATGGTTCTGCGTGCGGCATGGTCTCAAGCTTCTGGGCCAGCCAGGCCTCCTCCGCAAGAACGCGCCTGCACTCTTTACACTGCGTCAGGTGCGAACCTATTAGCAGGCTCTCCTCTTCGCTGCACCTCTGCAAAGAGTAGTCTGCCAGTCTCACCTGTATCTGTTTGCAGTTCATTTGGTCTCTCCTGATCATATGCCAGCAAGTAGCGCTTTAATCTTTGTCTTGCACGGAAAAGCTTGGACTTTATGTTGCTGGGTTTTATCCCCGTAATTTCCTCTATCTCCTCGTACGAGCACCCCTGAAGATGGTAAAGCGTTACCAAAAGCCTTTCTTCATCGGAAAGGCGCTGAATAGCATTATGAAGTTGTTCCACCTCCTCAGCCCGGAGGTAGATATTCTCGGGGCTTTGGTATTCCTCAGATCTAAACCCCGGTATCACCTCCGGAGTTGGGAGGTCCTCCAAAAACATGCTTTTTCTTGTACGCCTAGCTCTCAAGCGGTCAACCGCTAGATTGCAGGCGATTTGATGAAGCCAAGTGGAAAACTTGCATTTACCTTTGAAGGAATGGCTGTTCCGCCATACCTTGAGAAACACCTCTGGAACCAACTCCTCGGCATCCTGCTCATTGCCCAACATCCGATAGGCGATGTTGAAAACCCTTCGGTGGTATTTGTCGTAGAGCTCGCGCAGAGCCGATTGGTTCCCTGCACGGCAACTCGCTAAAAGCTCAAGGTCTCTCCTGTCGTCCTCGTGAGGCTCGACGTTTATCATTCTCTCTCCTTGGCCTTTGTACCGTTCACCACTTTAGACGAAAAGTTCTGCACCGCGGTTGCAATTTGATTTTGCGGTGTACACAACTCCGGCGCGAAGAAGGTTAAATTCCGGGTTCCAAATAGGGTACAATACACCAGAGCTAAAAAACTTGCATGCGAAGGGAGAATCGTCGCCGTGCAACAACCTACTCCCATACACTCTGAATCGGTTGAGTACATCTGCCGGAATATCAATATACCAGATCCGGAACTGAATCGATTATTCCAAAACTGCTTTCGGAATACTTTGGAGACCACGGTTTTCCTCACGGATGATGATGAGACTTACATAATAACCGGCGATATTGAGGCCATGTGGCTTAGGGATTCCTCCGCACAGGTCAATCCTTACGTGCCGCTTACCAAAGAGGATGAGGTGCTTCGCCGGCTTGTCAGGGGTTTGATACGCAGGCAGTTCCGCTGTATCCTGCTGGATCCTTATGCCAATGCGTTCAACATGGAGCCCAATGGCCGCGGCCACCAAACCGATGTTACGGAGATGTCGCCGTGGGTTTGGGAGCGTAAGTACGAGATCGACTCTTTGTGCTATCCAATCCGCCTTGCCCATTCGTATTGGAAGGCCGCGCAGGACCCGTCCATTTTCGACGAGCAGTGGCTTGCCGCGGCAGTGAAGATAATGGAGACGTGGCGTGTGGAGCAGGACCATTCCAATTCCCCTTACAGGTTTGAAAGACCCGGCGCCAGAGAAACGGATACGCTCAGCAACGGCGGCCGCGGCGCTCCTGTTGCACCAACGGGTATGACCTGGAGCGGTTTTCGACCCAGCGATGACGCGTGCCAATACGGGTATCTAATCCCATCCCAAATGTTTGCGGTGACCGCACTGGCTCAGTTGGGCGAAATTCTCCACTGCGTGTACCGCGACCCCGTGCTGACCGCGGAGTGCCAAAACCTTCAGTTTGAGATAGATAGGGGGATACAAGCCTACGGCATTGTGGAGCATCAGAAGTTCGGCGAGCTGTTTGCCTACGAAGTGGATGGTTTTGGGAATTACAACCTGATGGATGATGCCAACATCCCCAACCTGCTTTCCATACCTTACATGGGTTACGCCACCGGTGATGACCCCATATACATGAACACGAGGCGCTTCATTCTTTCGAAGGAGAACCCTTGGTACTTCGAGGGAGAGTATGCAAGGGGGATTGGCAGTCCGCACACCGGCAGCGGGATGGTTTGGCACTTGGGGATTATTATGCAGGCGCTGACCGCATCCGACGATGAGGAAGTGAAAGAATGCCTGGAGATGTTGAAGCGGACCCACGCGCAAACGTACCTTATGCACGAATCTTTTGACCCCAACAACCCAAGCCGATACACTCGCTCGTGGTTTGCATGGGCTAACTCTCTGTTTGCAGAGCTTATGCTGAAGCTTTACTGGAAGTAGGTCCTTACTGCAGGCCCGCGAAGATTTGCAACGCGGGCTTGTTTTTGCCAAAAAGCTTTGCCAAACATAACGCCTTGGGGGCAAAAGAGAAGCCGAAACCCCTCCAGCAGATGCTCCCTATTTCCGGGGAACACCTTCCCCCGCACTTGAAGGGCATCTGCCTGCTTTGATATAATGCCTCTGCAATCCCTGCGTTTGTGAATTGCTCAGCGGTGTGCTGTGGGCGCCCGTGCAGAGTTAGGCGAGGTTGCTTTCCGGTTGCAGCCAGAGACAACCCCGCTTATAGTTTTGCCGGGTGGCTGATGCACCTGCGGTGCGGAGGAATGCGTAGGTGAACGATGTCAGCGGGCATGGACTTGTGCGTGTGCCGTTTCCGGATCCGCGCCGAGTCACCATAGGGACGCCGGTTTACGGTCTGGCCCACGCAACGGTGGTGACCGGCGGTGAAGGAATGACCGATGCTCATCGAGCCGTGCTCAACCGGCTTGAGAAGGAGAGCGTCAGCATCAGGCTTGTTAAGATACACAGAGATAAACTCAGTTTTGTTATAGATGCGGATGCTGTTGCCCCTGCAAAGAAAGCTCTTCAAGAGCTTGGCTACGATTACACCATCCAAGAAGGCATGGCCACCGTTTCCGTAGAAGCGCTTGAGATGTGGGAACGGTGGGGCATAATGAGCCACATAGCAGAGTGCCTCCTTAACGCCGGTGTTCAGGTTTACCACACCGGCGATTCGCACGACTCCGTGGTGTGCCTCATCAGGGAAAGCGATGTAGAGCGCGCTTTGGAAAGCTTGTCCGTTATAGCACAGGGAGAACAGGAACCCCCTGCCAAATGCGACATAAAACCCTGGCTTAGGCATAAGATCAAGGTGCTTAAGTTCGGCGGTACATCGGTGGATACGCCCGAGAAGCGCAAAATCGCCGCCAATAAGGTTATAGCCGCGCGGGAAGAGGGCTACAGACCTGTGGTGGTGGTTTCGGCAATGGGACGCGGTCCCCGCGGAGACAAACCCGGAGATCCATACGCCACCGACACACTGAAAGAGGTGCTGATGCAGGTTGACCCGGATATTCGGCCGGAACCCCGTGAAATGGATTTGATGATGGCCTGCGGAGAGATCATCTCCACGGCCGTTATGGCACACACGCTGAAAAGCATGGGCAGAACAGCCGTGGCTCTCACCGGAGGGCAAGCCGGCATTGTAACCACTTGTGAATTCGGAAATGCGGCCATCACCTATATAGAACCCCAGCGCCTGGCCGAACTGGTGGAAAAAGACGTGATACCTGTTGTGTGCGGCTTTCAGGGAGTTAGCGAAGCAGGCGATAGCTGGGACCGCAGTCACGGACACGGTCCGGTGCCGCACGGCGAGATAACCACGCTGGGGCGAGGCGGAAGCGATACCACCGCCGCGGCATTGGGCGCCGCCCTAAGCCGGGTAACCACAGAGCCGGTTATTGTTGAAATATACACCGATGTTGATGGGGTAATGACCGCCGATCCGCGCGACCTCGCCGAAGGTCAAAAGCCCTATAAACTGGATGTGGTCACCTACGAGGAGATAAGCGAAATGGCACATCTGGGTGCCAAAGTTGTTCATCCCCGCGCCGTACGCATAGCCATGGAGTTCGGTGTGCCCCTGTGGGTGAAGTCAACCACGTCCGATAATCCGGGAACACGCGCGGTGAAAGCCGATGAGCGCCGCGCCCAGGAAAGGCCGTGGATGATGGGCGTCGCCAGAACCGCCAACGTTGTTTGGGTGGAGTTCGCTTTCGATGACCCTGCGGTCAAAGAAAGGGGCGCTTTGGAGATTTACAGGCTTCTTGGAGAGGCGGGCATAAACCTGTATCTAATCACCTCCGGCGAAAACTCTATAGGATTTGCAATTAAGCACGAGAAGCTGGCCACCGCGCGGGATGTGCTAAGCGGAAGGGTCATCCCAGTTGGCAGTGGCCAAAACTGCGAGGCCGTGTACGTTGTCGGTCTGGACGAGGGAAGCCCCGGGTATCAGGCGCAGTTGAGAGCGCTGCAGAGAATTTGGGATAAAACCCGCATTCATGTGGTTCACGGGCGGCTGGTTCACAACTGCGGCATGGTCTCGGTTATTGCACAGAACACCAGGGAAGTATCCGGACTGATGGCGCGCATGATGCGCTGCCTGAGCGAGGCCGGTATACGCGTGCTTCAAACGGCGGACTCCGAATATTCAATATCAACGCTTATACACGAAGAAGCGGAAGATACAGGAAGAAGGGCGGTGCAGGCCCTCCACAAAGAGTTTGAAAAAGAGTTCCAGCGGAACCTGCAGGCTGTTTGACAAGCCGGTTGGTTTTGCTTGGCATGGTCAAGCTGTTTGCCGGCGGCTTCAGGACTTTTCAAAAGTGGGTGGCGTGCTTGCCCTCACCCCTGCCCCTCTCACGCGTTTTCGCAGGCGAGGGGGAGCAGGCGCAACCCCTCTCCCCGCGGTGGGAGAAGAGTTGTGGTTGAAGGCAAGTCAAGAGAAAGGTTGGAGATGAGGGGCTACTAACCAAGAGAAGGATCTCGAGCGATGGCATCCAGAACTTTGAAAAGCCCAGCGGCGGTTTGAGGTGTGCAATGGGGCGGACCGCAGGGAACGGTTGGAAAGGCCTTCGCAGCGCCGCAATGCTTAGCGGCATGGGCATAACCCTGGTGGCCGCCACCGTAATCGGGTTTCTAATAGGTTCGTGGTTGGACCGGGTGTTTAGAATGCGGGACCCCTGGCTTACGGTGCTTTTCGTTCTTCTGGGGGCTGCCGCCGGTTTCTTGGAGGTGTTCCGCCTGGCAAGCCGCGCTGAAAAAGAGGATGATTGACGACGGTTTTGTACAGAAAACCCGAACAACAACGTTTTGGTTAACGGCGTGGCTTTCGGCTTGGCTTGCCATCGGCGGATGCATATGGTATCTTTATGGTTTGGTGGCCGGCGTTGCACTCAGCCTGTTCAGCCTGTGGAGCCTGGAAAAAACCGCCGACGCCGTTCAGCTTGAGTTTTTGAAAACCATAAGCACTGGGCAGAAAAGGCTCCTGCCTTCTTCAGGGAAAGGGATATTTCGGCGCATCCGCAGGGGAGTGCTGTTTGCGGCCGCTGTTAAATATCTGGTGTTTTTTGCGCTTATTAAACTGCTTTTCGACCCACCGCGCGTAAGCCTGGGCGCTTTTCTGGTGGGGGTTTTAATGCCGCATTTGGTGATGCTCCTTTTGGCCTTGGGGCAGATGTTTTCGCTGAAAAGCAAATCGTCAAGGGGTTAAGACTGTTGGAAATAGAGAAAGAAGGTACCATAGCGAACATCTTATACCATGTCCACCTGAAGATAGGTGGGGTTCAGATTTTGCCTCTGAACCGAGAGTGGTTCCCGGATGTAGTTGTCTTTAGCTGGCTTGTAATAATTGTACTGGCGCTTCTTTCCTATTTTGCCACGCGCCGCATGCAAAAGGTGCCCGGGCGCTTGCAAAATCTGATGGAAGCTGTCGTAAGCGCTCTGGATGGTTTCATCTGCGGCGTAATGGGTCCCGAAGGCAAGAAGTTCACCCCTTTGGTTGGCACCTTCTTCATTTACATCTTCTGCATGAACTTATTGGGCATATTTCCCGGGATGAAGGCCCCAACGTCGAACGCAACCACAACGGTTGCGCTGGCGTTGGTTGCAATAGTGGCTGTGCATTATCACTCCATACGCATCCTGGGGTTTAAAAAGTACATCCTGCACATGATGGGAGAGCCGCTGTGGCTTGCTCCGCTCATGTTCCCCCTGCACATAATAAGCGAGCTGGCACGACCCGTTTCCCTATCCATCCGTTTGTTTGGGAACATGTTCGGCGAGCACATGGCGGTTTTGAGCTTTGCCATGCTTTCCCCATTCATCATGGGGTGGCTGCCGATTCCGCTTCAAGTGCCGATGATGGCTTTTGGTATATTCGGGGCTTTTGTGCAGGCGCTGGTGTTTTCCACGCTTACCGCCATCTATATAGTGGTAACCGTGGGAGACCATGCGGAAGAGCACGGCACCCATGATGCTGGACACTCGAGTAGTGTTCAGCATGCAGTGTGAGGCGCCTTGGGATGCAGTCCAGGGCACAAAAGGACCGCTTGGCTTGTTGTAAAATACAGAAAAACTCGCTTTATGGCGGGGTAAGAATACAAAGTTAAACAGGAGGAGAAACAGTGTTTTATCTTGGAATGCTTGCTTTGGCAGTGGGACTGGGACTCCCCATCGCTGTGCTTTCCGCCGCGGCTGGGCAGGGCCGAATAGGCGCGGCGGCAATGGAGGCAATGGCCAGACAGCCAGACGCAGCCGGCCCCATAAGAACGGGCATGCTGATAGCTTTGGCGTTTGTGGAGTCTCTGGTGATCTACGCGCTGGTTATCTTCGTACTGCTTCAGGGCCGTTTGCCTCAGGTTGCGGAGATTCTCAATAAGATAAAATAGTTTTTGGGCACAGGCCTGCCAAAGTCCGCATGCCTGCGGCAGGACTGTGCCTTGATTTGGTAACACAAACACTGGCTAAGCTGAAATAAGTTTGAACGCCAACATTGCAGTTGGCGAAAGTGTTGGAGCTGGGAGGCCGCATTGGAACAGATCCTACACATGCTCGGTATAGAACCAAAAGCCATTTTGGTTCAAATAGCCGGGTTTCTTGTGCTTTTGTGGCTATTGAAGCGGTTTCTGTTTGGTCCTGTCTCCAACATGCTGGACGCGCGCCAAGCCGAGATACAATCCACACTGAACAAGCTTGAGGAAGACAGAAATGCCATAGAAGCCGAAAAAGCTGAACTGCAGAAGCGCCTGGACAGCATTCAGAGGGAGGCACAGGAGCGCATGCGGGAGGCGCTTAAAGAAGCCCAGCAGATGAAGGATGAGATACTTGCCGAGGCGCGCAGTCAGGCCGAGAAGATTGTGGAAAACGGCCGGTTGGAGGTTCAGCGCGAGCGCGACAAGGCGCTTGTGGCGCTTCGGGAGCAGGTGGCCGAACTGGCAGTTGAGGGCGCCGGCAGGATATTGGGCGAGGTTCTGGATGCCGACAGACACAGGCGGCTGGTTGCGGAGTTCATCTCTGCAGTGCCGCAAGTGCTTGAGGATCACTCTTCGCCTGGCAACGGCAAGGAGGCTTAGCTTATGCCGGAAACCAGGGTTGCGCGCAGATACGCCGCCGCTCTGTTTCAGTTTGCCCTTGAAACTGGGCAGGTGGATGCAGTAGTCGGCGATTTGGAGCGGGTGCTGGAGCTTATGCGGGGGTTTCCGGAGCTGGCCGCTGCTGTGAGGCGTCCGTCTGTGCCTGCTTCTGTAAAAAAGCGGCTTCTGGATGAACTGCTTGCCGATGAAGTTCAGCCTATTACGCTGGATTTCCTGAAGCTTTTGATAGACAAGCGCCGGTACGATATTCTTCCGGAAGTGCCCGAGTGCTACAAGGAGTTGGCGGATTCGCACCGCGGGATTGTATCTGTGCAGGTGCGCTCGGCGGTTCCCCTCACCGAAGAAGAGAAAGAACGGCTTTCGGAGGTGCTGGCGCGCTCTCTGCGCAAGCAGGTGCGGCTGGAAACCAATGTCGATCCCTCCCTTATCGGAGGGGTTATGCTCAGAATTGGAGACAGGCTTCTGGATGGAAGCGTTAAGGGGCAGTTGAATCTGCTCAGACAGCGCTTAATAGGCCGTATGACATCTGCTTAGGATTTTCGATTGGTTTTGCGCGATTAACATAAGTTGCTCAGGAGCTTGAAGCTATGGCAATAAGACCTGAAGAAGTAACCGCGGTTCTGCAGCGCGAGCTGGCATCATACAAAAAAGAGGTGGAGGATGTAGGGGTCGGCACCGTGCTCCAGGTTGGAGACGGCATCGCCCGGATACACGGGTTGAGGGATGTTATGGCCGGCGAGCTTGTGCAGTTCCCCAACGGTGTTATGGGCATGGTGCTGAACCTGGAGGAGGACAACGTCGGCTGCGTGATAATGGGTCCGGACACGGATATAAAAGAGGGGGATGAAGTTCGGCGGACCAAGCGTATTGTGGAAGTCCCCGTTGGGGAGGCGCTCATCGGTCGTGTGGTGAACGCGCTTGGCCAACCGCTGGATAACAAGGGGCCCATCGTAACCGATAAGTACAGGTACGTGGAAACCAAAGCGCCCGGCGTTGTGTACCGCCAGCCGGTGAAAGAACCCCTGCAGACCGGTTTGAAAATAATAGACGCGATAACGCCGATCGGCCGCGGTCAGCGCGAACTTATAATCGGCGACCGCCAAACCGGCAAGACGGCAATAGCAGTAGACACCATCCTCAACCAAAAAGGCGAGGACGTTTACTGCATATACGTTGCTATCGGCCAGAAGCTTTCCACGGTGGCCCAGGTGGTCAAAGTTTTCGAGGACAATGGGGCGATGGAGTACACCACCGTGGTGTGCGCTACGGCCAGCGACCCGGCGCCTTTGCAGTATCTCGCCCCTTACGCCGGCTGCAGTATGGGTGAGTACTTCCGAGACACCGGCCGCCACGCGCTGTGCGTGTACGATGACCTCTCCAAGCATGCTCAGGCGTATCGGCAGGTGTCGCTTCTGCTCAGAAGGCCGCCCGGAAGGGAGGCGTATCCGGGAGATGTTTTCTACCTGCACTCCAGGCTTCTGGAGCGCGCCGCAAAAATGAGCGACGAAATGGGCGGGGGCTCCCTAACCGCACTGCCCATCATCGAAACCCAGGCGGGCGATATATCTCAGTACATCCCCACCAACGTTATCTCTATCACCGACGGTCAGATCTATCTGGAGGCGGACCTCTTCTACGCGGGCGTGCGCCCCGCAGTGAACGCGGGTCTTTCGGTGTCGCGGGTCGGCGGCAAGGCGCAGATAAGGGCCATGTTCGCGGTTGCGAAGCGCCTGAAAGCGGATTTGGCACGCTACCGAGAGCTGGCCGCCTTCGCTCAGTTTGCCTCGGATTTGGACAAGGCTACCCAGGCCCAGCTCATTAGGGGTCAGCGCCTGGTTGAAATCCTGAAACAGCCGCAGTACCAGCCGATGCCTGTTGCCAAGCAGGTGATGGTTATCTTCGCGGCCACCGGTGGTTATCTGGACGACATTCCTGTGGAGGCTGTTCGCCGGTTCGAAACGGAGTTTCTCGCTTTCATGGCGGATAAGCACCCGGAGGTGGAGCACCAGATAAACAAGCTTAAGGACCTAACGCCGGAAATAGAAGAGGCTTTGAAGAAGGCTGTTCAGGAGTTCAAAGCCGAGTTTGTCAAATCTTTGGGTAAGTAAACCGCTTTTTCGCAAATGGCAAGCGCAAGAGATATCCGAAGGCGAATCCGCACCGTACGGAACATAGAGCAGATTACAAACGCCATGAAGATGGTGGCGGCGGCCCGCCTAAGAAAAGCCCAAGACCGCGTGCAGGCGGCTCGACCATACGCCCAGCAGATGCACTCGGTTATGCAGAGGCTTTCGCGCGTGGCCGAAAGCGTTCAGCACCCGCTTTTGGAGAAGCGCGAGGGCAACAGGCTGGCCGTGGTTCTGTTCACATCCGATAGGGGGCTGTGCGGAAGCTACAACGTAAACTTGTGCCGGCTGGCCACCGAGCTGATACGCGGGCGCGATGCAAAGTTGATCGTTTTCGGCCGCAAGGGGCGCGACTACCTGCGGCGCAGGGGCTACGACCTCCACGCCGTGTTTGAGGTGCCTTCGGAAGGGAGCTTCGCGGCTGTGCGGCCGGTTTCGAGCATGGTGCGCGGCCTTTTCGAGAATAACGAGGTGGATGAAGTACAGCTTGTGTTCGCGCGGTTCGTAAGCGCAATGGTACAGCGCCCAATCGCTCTGAAACTGCTTCCGATTGAACCGCCGGAACAAGCTGGGGGCGTTGTGGCTCCGGGCGATTATATTTTCGAACCTTCGCCGGAGGAGCTTTTCAAACATCTACTGCCGCGCTACGTTGACACCCAACTGTACCAGGCGCTTCTGGAGGCTATCGCCAGCGAGCATGGAGCGCGTATGACCGCTATGTCGAACGCAACCAACAACGCCTCCGAAATGATAGAGCGCCTTACGCTGGATCTGAACCGCGCCAGGCAGGCCAGCATCACTAAAGAGCTTACGGAGATTGTTACAAGCGCTGACGCTATTAAAGGTTAACATCAATGCGCTTTCAAAGTTTAAACATTTTGCACCGGAGGTAGCACGTGCCTGGAATTGGACGCATAACCCAAGTTATTGGACCGGTGGTGGATATTCAATTCCCACCGGATCAACTGCCGGAGATTCTTAATGCCATAGAAATACCTCGGGAGGGTTCCTCCCCGCTGGTGGTTGAGGTTGCCCAAATGCTGGGCAACGACACGGTCCGCTGTGTGGCTATGGACTCCACCGACGGTTTGGTCAGGGGTATGGAGGCACGGGACACCGGCGGTCCTATCACCGTGCCTGTTGGACCGGCAACGCTGGGGCGGGTTTTCAACCTCCTCGGCCAGCCGATTGACGAAAGGGGCGAGGTTGTTACCGACAAGCGCCTTCCCATACACCGGCCTGCCCCTCCCTTCGAAGAACAAAGCACGGAAACCGAGCTTTTTGAAACGGGAATAAAGGTTATAGACCTGCTGTGCCCGTACGTGCGCGGCGGAAAGGTTGGTCTTTTCGGTGGCGCGGGAGTGGGCAAAACGGTTCTTATCACCGAGCTGATACACAACATTGCCCAAGAGCACGGCGGATACTCTGTCTTCGGCGGGGTTGGCGAGCGCACCCGCGAGGGCAACGATTTGTGGCTTGAAATGCAGCAGTCGGGCGTTCTGGATAAAACCGTTATGGTATTCGGGCAGATGAACGAGCCACCGGGCGCCCGTCTGCGCGTTGGTTTAACAGCGCTCACCATGGCCGAGTACTTCCGCGACGAAGAGGGGCGCGACGTACTGCTGTTCATCGACAATATATTCCGGTTTGTGCAGGCCGGCTCGGAGGTTTCGGCGCTTCTGGGCCGCATGCCCTCGGCAGTTGGCTACCAGCCAACTCTGGGAACCGAGATGGGCGCGCTTCAGGAGCGCATCACATCCACAAAGCGCGGTTCCATCACCTCCATCCAGGCCATCTACGTTCCCGCGGATGACCCAACGGACCCGGCGCCAGCAACCACGTTCTCGCACCTGGACGCCACCACGTATCTGGAGCGCCGCCTGTTCGAGCTTGCCATCTATCCGGCCGTAGATCCGCTTGCCTCAACAAGCCGCGCACTTGATCCAAGGGTTGTCGGTGAAGAGCATTACGCAATCGCCAGGGAGGTTCAGCGGATACTCCAAAGATACAAGGACCTGCAGGATATTATCGCAATCCTGGGGGTGGATGAGCTTTCGGACGAGGATAAACTCACGGTAGCCAGGGCCAGAAAGATACAGAACTTCTTGTCTCAGCCTTTCTTCTCGGCGGAATATTTCACCGGGCGGCCCGGAAAGTACGTTCCCAGGGAGGAAACCCTGAGGGGCTTCCGTGAGATTATAGAGGGTAAGCACGATGACCTGCCCGAGCAGGCCTTCTATATGGTTGGAACCATAGATGAGGCCGTGGCGCAGGCCGAAGAGCTGAAGGTTTAGCGGGTTATGGCCTCCTTTCATCTGGACATAATAACTCCAGAGCGCACGGTGTACTCGGCCGAGGTGGAATCGCTTGTGATTATGGCGCACGATGGATACCTCGGGGTGCGCACGGGCCATGCGCCCATGCTGGCTCAGCTTGGAATTGGCCAGATAAGGATAAAAGAGCTGAACGGCCGCGAAGTGCGAATGGCATGCAGTGGCGGCTTTATGGAGGTGGCTCCCGACAGAACCGTGGTTCTTGCCGATGCGGTGGAGCGTCCCGAGGAGATCGATGTGGCCAGGGCGCGGGCCGCTCTCGAGCGGGCAAGGGCGCGTTTGCGCGATAGGCAGGAAGATTTGGATGTGGCGCGGGCACAGCTTGCCATTCAGCGTGCGCTCAACCGGCTGAAGCTGGCTTCAGAGGAGCGGTCGGATGACTAACGGCAGGCTAACTGCGTTAGGTTCGCTCCTTTACCGCAAGGGTGCGCCCCTTGTGGTGCTTTTGGCAGCTTGCGGCCATGCCTTTGCTCAGGAAAGCTGGCTTGGTGTTTACTTTGGCGAAGCCAAGATAGGCTACTCGCACGTGAAAATAAGCAGTGTAACGCGCGGCGGCCGACGGCTTTACAAGGTATACAGCGTAACTGTCACCAGAATGGCCCTGCTGGGTCAGCCAGTGGAGCAGCGCATGGTGATGACCCAGTGGTTGGACCGCCGTTGGGCGCCGCGTTTGGTGGATTTCAGCATGGATTCCGGCGGCCACCGCACCGAACTGCGCGCGATTTTCACCCAGAAGTATGTTAAATGCCGGTTTTCCTCCGGCGGCACCACCACCCAAAAGCTGATTCCCATCCCCAAAGGCGCTAATCTTATATTGGACCCCTCGATGATGCTGGCGCGTGCGGTGAAGCCAGGCAAAAAACTTCGCTTTCACTACCTGAACACCGTAAGCGTGGCCATCGAGCCGGGCGTTGCGGAAGTACTGCGCAGAGAAGCAGTAACGGTGGGCGGCGTTACTTACAACGCCTTGGTGGTCAAAACCACCATGCCGATGGGCACAATCATTCACTGGCAGGACGACCGCGGGGAGCTCCTGCGCGCCGAGGCTATGATGGGCATCACCATGGTTAAAGAGACAAGGGAGCAAGCGCTGTCTCTGCCGGATACCAAGTACGCCCCTCCGGCAGACATCGCGGCGGCAATAGCGGTGAAATCCGACACCCCAATCGAGGAACCTCGAAAGGTACGCATGCTGAAGCTCCGCATGGCCTCCCCGGAGGAGATTCCACTGGTTGCGGATGGCCGGCAGTCTTTTGCTCCGGTTCAAAGCCAAAACGGTTTGAAGGCTGTGGAGCTGACCATAAGCGCCAGGGACCTCGATGCGCAGAAAGCACTTAAACTGCAAGCCATACCGCGCAGAGAGTTCAAAGATTATCTGGCCCCCGGTCCGTACATCCAAAGCCGCGACCCCAGAATCGTTCGGCTGGCTCGGGAGGTGGTTGGTTCCGAAGACAACGCACTGCTGGCGGCTGTCCGCCTTCGCGATTGGGTTTATTCGAATATGAAGGTGCAGTCCAACATAGGCGTTCTGCGGTCGGCGGTGGATGTTTTGAACCACCGCGCCGGCGTATGCCGAGACTATGCAATACTTTACGCCGCTCTGGCCCGCGCAGTCGGCATACCAACGCGTTTGGCCGCGGGACTGCTTTATGTGAACGGCGCGTTCTACTATCACGCGTGGGCGGAGAGCTACGTCGGCTGGTGGGTTGATGTGGATCCAACGCTTCCAACCGCGTTTGTGGATGCCACCCATGTTAAGCTGGTTCGCGGCGATGTTTCATCCATAGTTAGCGCATCTAGGGTAATGGGTAACTTAAAAGCGGAGGTACTGGAGTATAAATAATGCCTTCTGATTATTTGGTTGTGGCAGTATTTCTCGCCGTTGGGGTTGTGTTTGTGGCGGTAACCCTTGCTTTCGCGTGGCTTTTGAGGGAAAAGCCCAAGTACATCTCCCCGGTGAAGCTAACCCCGTATGAATGCGGAGAACGGCCCATTGGACAGGCGTGGTCGCAGTATTATGTTAGGTATTACATTTTCGCACTGATTTTTGTTATCTTTGATGTGGAAGTGGTTTTTCTGTTCCCGTGGGCGCTGGTGCTGAAGGAACTCGGGTTGTTTGCTTTCTTGGAGATGTTGGTGTTCCTCGCCATACTGCTCGCGGGACTGTATTACGCCTGGAGAAAGGGCATTCTGAGATGGACCTGATAGACCTCGAACGCGAAAGCGCGGTTGAAGATACAGCGAAGTCCGAGGCGAGGCCGAACGTGTTGTTCGCCAAGCTGCAGGATTTGATAAACCTTGCGAAGGGATGGTCTCGGGCCAACTCGCTTTGGCCGATGTCGTTTGGGCTGGCGTGCTGTGCCATAGAGATGATGGCGGCCGCGGCCAGCAGGTACGATTTGGACCGCTTCGGTGCGGGGGTATTCCGGGCCACTCCGCGCCAGTCCGACGTGATGATTGTGGCGGGAACCGTTACCAAGAAGATGGCCCCGCGAATTAAACTGCTGTACGAACAGATGCCGGAACCAAGATACGTAATCGCCATGGGGTCCTGCGCCACCTGTGGTGGTCCGTACTGGGATTCGTACAACGTGGTGAAGGGCGTGGACAAGATAATCCCGGTGGATGTTTACGTGTCCGGCTGCCCTCCCCGCCCGGAGAACCTGATTGACGGCATACTGGAGCTTCAAAAGAAGATTCGCGGCAGGCAATGATAAACGAAGAGCTTGAAAGCGCCATAAGGCAAAACTTCCCCGATGCGGTGGAAGGCTCTGCAGACTGCAGGGGCCGCCTTTTGTTGACGGTGCGGGCCGACCAGATAGTGCCAATATGCAGGTTTGCCAAAGAGAAGCTTGGCTTTGACTTTCCGGATTGCATAACCGGAGTGGATACCGGCCAGCACCTGGAGGTGGTGTATACCCTGTGGTCTATGGATCGGCGGGTGGAGCTGAACCTTAAGGTGGTTGTCCCCTACGACAATCCCGTTTTGGACAGCGTAACCTGCGTTTGGCAGGGGGCAAACTGGCACGAGCGCGAGGTTTACGACCTTTTCGGCATAGAGTTCAGGAACCACCCGGACCTGCGGCGCATACTTCTTCCGGAGGATTTCGAGGGATTTCCTTTCAGAAAAGACTATACCGAAATCGATTAGCTTCCAATCCGTGTTTTTCGGCGCAAGCCGGTTTGGATTGTGGATATGGACCAAATTCCCGACCCATCGGCATACGAACACGAACATCCCATTGAGGATAAAAGCGGCCTCAGGACCCAGGAGCTTCTGGTCAACATGGGGCCACAGCATCCAAGCACTCACGGGGTACTACGCCTGCTGCTTCACCTAGACGGAGAAGTGGTGCTGGATGCCGTGCCGCACATCGGCTACCTCCACCGAGGTATGGAAAAACTGGCGGAGCGGAGGAGCTACGTTCAGATTGTTCCGCTTACGGACCGCAACGACTACCTGGCCGCAATGTGCAACAACCAGGTGTACTGCCAGGCGGTGGAGAAGCTGGCCGGCATAGAGGTTCCCGAGCGGGCTCACTTCATCCGCGTTGTGGTTAACGAGCTCAACCGCATCGCCAGCCATTTGGTGTGGCTCGGTACTTTTGCGCTGGACCTGGGCGCCATGAGCGTGTTCCTGTACGCCTTCAGAGAGCGCGAAATAATCCTCTCTCTGTTTGAGGAAATCTGCGGCGCCCGAATGACGTATTCTTACATCCGCATAGGTGGAGTGCCCTGGGATATGCCTGATGGCTGGGCCGACCGCGTGCGCGACTTTTGCCGCTACCTGCTTCCGCGCTTGGACGAAAACGATGCCCTCCTCACCGGCAACGAGATATTCTTGGCGCGCACGCGCGGAGTTGGCATCCTGCCTCCGGATGTGGCGGTGGATTACGGTGCAAGCGGGCCCGTACTGCGCGGCTCCGGTATCCCCTTCGACGTGAGAAAAGCCGACCCGTATGCCGTTTACGATAGGCTGGAGTTCGATATCCCCTATCAAACAACGTGTGACTGCCTTGGCCGGTACCTGGTGCGTATAGAGGAGATGCGGCAGAGCGTTAGAATTATTCAGCAGGCGCTTGATATGATGCCGGACGGGCCTATAATGGCAAAAATGCCCAGGGTCTTGCGTCCTCCGGCAGGAGAGGTGTATACTCGTATAGAATCTCCAAGAGGAGTGCTGGGCGTTTACCTCGTCAGCGACGGGGGGACGAACCCGCTCCGCATGAAGTGGCGCGCTCCGTCTTTTTGCAACCTGCAGGCGCTTCCGGTGATGGTCCGCGGTTGGAAGGTGGCGGATTTGGTCGCCATTCTGGGCAGTATAGATATCGTTTTGGGCGATGTAGATCGCTAGGTAAAAAGTGCGCAGATTTCTGAAATTCAGCTTTGCCTCCATCTTGATGCTGATAGGCGGCCTGGCTGGCTGGGCGCTTGGCGAAGTGTACGCCGCCAGCCAGTGGGAAGCCATAGTTAAGTACGCACGCCTCCCCATTTGGTTCCCCAAACTGCTTGCCGCTATTTTTGGCATCCTCGTGGCGTTCCTCTTCGCTATGCACGCCTTCAACACCCTTGTGCGCTTTACGGAGTCCCTGGAAAAGATGCCGGCCAGGGACAAGGTTGCGTCCATTGTTGGGGTTTTGCTCGGTGTGCTCTTCACGGCGGTGGCCGCACTGATTTTCGGAAGCGCTCTGCGTTCGATGCCTTGGGCTGCGCTGTCTCTTATCCTGCTGTCTGGGTACATATTCTGCCATTTGGGCGTGGTGGCAATGATGGGCATGAAGCGGGAACTTTTCGGCATGCTACCCGGTACCTCAGACAGCCTTGAGGACATGAAGCCGCAGAAGTGCAAGATATTGGATACAAACGTGATTATAGATGGCCGCATCGCAGATGTTTGCCGCACCGGCTTTGTGGAGGGCACCATATACGTTCCGGGATTTGTTCTGGACGAGCTTCAGCAGATAGCTGATTCGGCCGATGCACTAAAGCGCGCCAGGGGCCGCCGCGGTTTGGAGATTCTCCACCAGATGCAGAAAGAGATGAGGTTGGTTGTTCGCCAGTTCGATATTCCGGAAATCGAGGGGGATCAGGTTGATTTGAAGCTGGTTAAGCTGGCGAAACACCTCAATGGCGCAATCATCACCAACGATTTCAACCTCAACAAGGTGGCCGAACTGCAGGGCGTTGAGGTGCTGAATATCAACGAGCTGGCAAACGCACTGAAGCCGGTTGTACTGCCGGGTGAAGAGCTTACGGTAACCGTGATAAAAGAGGGCCGGGAGCCAAACCAGGGCATAGCTTACCTGGATGACGGCACCATGGTTGTTATCGAAAACGGTAAGAAGTACATCAACAGCACAATAGATGTGGTGGTGTCCAGCGTTCTGCAGACGATTGCCGGCAAGATGATCTTCGCCGATGTAAAAACCGACCGCGATGAGGCGGAAGAAGCATTTGGACGGACCCTGCGCGCTTATACCAGCGGCCGGACGCGGCGAAAGGGCCCGTAGCAATAGGGGCCGACGTCGGTATACACCTCCGGGAAGTTTTGACCCCAGAGCACTCCCTGCGGATTTGTCGAAACTTCTCGCTTCCGATTCCACAGAGCACAGCTTTGGCGGTTTGCATCCCTCTAAGGTCCTTCGGCCCATCCTTGGGCGCCCGATGCTGGCTCATACCCTTTTGCCCTTCCAGTCATCCCCCAGGATAAGCAGTGTGGTTCTGGTGGTCGGCCGTGATGAGATCGACCAGGTGGAGCGGTTGGTTGCCGAAGGAGGCTTCACCAAGGTTGTGGCGGTGGTTCCCGGAGGGGATACGCGCCAGGAGTCTGTGCGCTTGGGCTTGGAGGCGGTTCCAACTGCCGCGCCTTTGGTTGCCATACACGACGGAGCGCGCCCTTTGGTAACCGAGGATATAATCCACCGCACCCTGGATGCCGCAGCCGAACACGGTGCCGCGGTGGCCGCTGTTCGCGCGGTGGATACCGTGAAGCTGGCCGACGAAAGCGATTTTGTGCAGTGCACCCCTCCCAGAGAGCGCGCGTGGGTCATACAAACCCCGCAGACTTTTCGCACCGATCTCATACGTGAAGCCCACCGCCGTGCGGCCGAAGAGGGCTTCGTTGGCACCGATGATGCCTCTTTGGTGGAGCGCCTCGGTTACCCTGTGAAGCTGGTGGAGGGCTCAAGGGAGAACTTCAAAGTGACTTATCCGGAAGATTTCACAGCCGCGGAAAGGGTTTTGCAGGAGCGCGCCGGTTTTGTCCATTTTGGCGCTTCAGTGGTTAGAGTGGGCATGGGATACGATCTGCACAGATTGGTTCCGGGCCGCCCGCTGTTTCTGTGCGGAGTTCAAGTGCCGCATGAGCTGGGACTTCTCGGGCATTCCGATGCGGATGCCCCTTTGCACGCGCTGATGGATGCTATGTTGGGCGCGGCAGGCCTTCCGGATATCGGCAGTTTGTTCCCGGATACGGATCCCAAGTACGCCGGCGCATCCAGCGCGAAACTGTTGGAGCAGGTGGCGCGGTTGCTTGCTGAAGGCGGATGGTGCGTTGTAAACGTTGATATCACCATAGTGGCAGAGCGCCCCAAACTGGCACCCTGCGTTCCCGCCATGAAGAAGAGGCTTTCGGAGATTTTAAGCCTGCCGGAAAGCTCCATAGGAATCAAGGCCAAAACCAACGAGGGGGTCGACTCCGTCGGCAGGCAGGAAGCGATAGCAGCGTACGCAGTGGCGGCGGTTGCGCGGTCAAAGGCGGAGTAGCTCAATAGAATGAGCACAAAGTTCGGGAATACATTGGAGCAACTTGAGGCTGTTGCTTCGGAAGAGCTGAGCGAAGCGGTAGGCAATGGAGCTTTGGCGGCGGCGCTGGATGGGTCTTTGGCCACTGGAAAGGCATGGCCCAGCAGTGACGTTGACATCACGGTGGTGCCTGAAAAGGGAGATAGTTGGAGTGCCGAGTGGAAGGTGCGCAGAGGGATCGTAATCCACAAGCACATCACCCCGATGGGAGTTTTGGATGAAGTAGTGAAAGGATATCCACAGAGCTTTGTTGAGGTTGCATCTGGAGAGTGGTTTCTCGATCCCATGTGGCTGATAGACGGCTTGGCAACGCTGAAGCCGGTGTACGACCCCCAAGGAAAGCTGGCGGCAGTGGCCAAATTCGCGCGCGAGCGGCGCTTCAATCCCGAGGTTGTGATACCCCGCCGCAGTCTCCTGCTACAGCAGGCCGGCAGGTGGCGGAGCAGGGCAGAGCGGGCTTTTCAGGACGGGGACGAGCTTCAGGCGGACTGGTGCGCGGCGGTGGCTTTGGACGCTTTGGCGTTCATTTGGCTGGATGCGGCAGAGCGCATAGCTAGTCACAAAGAGCTGGATATTGAGCTGGCGGATGCCTGCCGCGAGCTTGGAGAGCCCGAGGTGCACCCCCTTTTCCGAACTGCCGGCGGAGCAACCCACCTGGCGTACTGCCCAGATAAGGCGGCAGAAGCTTTCCTAGGAGGGTTTTTGGCGTACTCAAGCGCTTTGGATGCGTGTGCTCCACTCGTCAACGAGGATGCTTGCCGCTGGGCCCCGGGGTGCTTTTATCACAGGCATAGACTGCTCTCTGGTTACTACGCCATACAAAAGGGATGCTTTCTGCACGCGGCAGATGTTCGACTTGAAGTGGCCAGGCGGTTGGTTTGGTGCTTAAATCTTGCCGAGGGCGAGAGCGCTTTACCCAAAGACCTGCAGAAGATAGAATGCAGTGCCGCGGTTTTGGATTCGCGGCGTGCAATTTTAGACGCCTGTCCGGTCCCGCCTTGGCCGGAAAGGTTTTCAGCGCTGCTCGCTCTGGAATCTTACACCAAGAAAAGGTTTCAAGCCGGAGGTGGATAATCCAGGTGAAATTCTTTCGCCAGCAGATAGGTGTTCTAAGCGTTTTGGGCGGCTTGCTGGTATTGGGCATCGTTCTGATTGGGAGGTTGCCCCAAAGTCTGTATAAGCACCCCGAATACTACCTTCCCGCATTTGGCGCGTGCTTTGCGGTTTACTGCGCCGCGGTGGTTTTGGTGTTCAAGCACAAATGGGATGAAAAGCCCGTGCTTTGGACGATTATCGCGGTGGCTTTGGCGTGCCGCTTGGCGGCTTTGGTGCAGCCCCCATCGCTTTCTACCGACATATACCGGTATTTGTGGGACGGCCGCATAAATGCGCTCGGTATGAACCCGTACAGATACCCACCCATTGCCCGAGAGATGAGGCCGTACCGAACTTGGTATTGGGACACCATAAACCACAAGAAGATGGTTACCATGTATCCGCCGCTGTCGCAGTCTTTCTTCCTGGCGGTGAACAGGATTGCTGGCGAGAGGGTGTTTGCCTACAAAACGGCTTTTGTTCTTATGGATTTGATTACGCTTGGCCTGGTGTTTTGGCTTTTGAAGGTTGCGGGCAAGCCGTCGAGTTTGGCATTGATATACGCCTGGCACCCGCTGGTGGTGATGGAGATAGCCGGCAACGGCCACCAAGATGCCTTGGGGATCATGCTGATGACGGCCGCGGTGCTTGCCGCCGGTTTGGAGCTCAGCCGAAAGGATGGGGGCAAACTCTCGGCTTTGGCGGGCTTTTTGGTGGGTTTGTCGATTATGGCAAAGGGATATGTGGCCGCGGCGGTTCCCATTTTTGCGCGCAGAAGGCCGCTGGTGTTTTTGGGGTTTGTGGCTTTGGCAGTGGTGCCGCTTGTGGGTCTGTATTGGGGCAACGGTGTGATAATGCAGGGGCTGGAGCAGTATATGAAAAACCGCATAAGAAATGCCAGCCTGTTTGATTGGACGAACCAGCTTCTGCAGCACTTCACCAAGGACCACCTGAAGCTCACGCGGATGATGGCTGCGGCGGCGCTTTTGGCGGTTGTTGGGCGCATGGCGGTGAAGCCGGCATCGGGGCTGGAAGATTTGGCTGGGCGTGTTATGGCGTCGGTGGGAGCGCTGTTTCTGCTCAGCCACACGGTTTACCCGTGGTATGCGATGTGGCTGATTCCGCTTTTATGCGTAAGTTTTTCTCCAGGTTGGTTTTTGTTCACCGGTTTGGTTTCGATGGCGTATCTGAATCCCGTTCCCCACGTTAACCCGTGGGTGATGAAGGTGGAATATCCGCCGGTGCTTCTGTTGTTGGCTTGGGAGGCCTTCAGAAAGCGATTGAAGCAGAAAACGGATCGGCGGTAACAGGGTTGTGCTACCGCCGATCCGGAGAGGGAAGGAGATTTTACTTGGGCCAGATTCGCTCGCCGGTTTCTTCGTCTTCCAGGATTATCGCATCGACAGGGCAGTTCTGAGCCGCCTCGAGGATGGTCTGCTCGTCGGCGGCGTTGGGATCAACCACGTAGCTCTTCTCTTCCTCGTCCAGGTCGAAAACGCCGGGCGCGTTAGTTACACAAAGTCCTTCTCCGATGCAAGCGTCTCTGTCTATACGAATTTTCACGAGAAACCTCCTGTTACAGCTTCCCCGTGCGGCCGTTGACGACGGACCGCAAGGGATAGTGCTCACCGCTCAAGAGCGGGAAAAATATTCATTGGGGCGCCGCCCGTGTCATTGTAGCAAAACAATCTTCCGTGTGCAATACAATGTGCGCAGAGTTTGCTTCAATTCGCAACCGTTCCTGAAGGTTACGGTGCTGCACATCGTAAAGCACTTTTTTGGTGGCATACAAGCGTCTGCAGTTCGAGCGGTTTTGTGACGAAAGTACTAAAGGAACGTTTTTAAATGTGGCACGTAAACTTTTGCGCGGCTGCCAACAGCGGCGGCCGCAACTGCGGAACTTTAATGGGAGCAATCCCTGTCTAATCTTGGGCAGACATCACAGCCGCTTTCTTTAAAAATCTACGACGGTTTTACTGCAATGAAATCCAATCGCAAGAGCACAGGAGTCAGGCACAAGCAGGGCTGGTTTTGGACCGTCCTGAGCCTCATTCAGGTGATGGTCCTTGTGGGGCTTGCGGTGGGGATGGTTTTGTTTGTGCTGGCTTTCTGGAATGTGGCCACCATTATCCCCGACATCCAGCGCGCCGCGCCCACTTCGATGCCTGAGAGCACCAAAATCTTCGCCGAGAACGGCGAGCTTTTGGCGGTTATTTACGAAGAGCAAAACCGCGAGTACGTGCCCCTTAAAGAGATACCGAAACACCTTATCGACGCCACGATTGTTATGGAAGACCGTCGCTTTTTCGAGCACAGCGGCGTTGATGTGCGCGGTATACTCCGGGCCTTGTGGGTGAACATAAGGAGCAAGTCTCCAGAGCAGGGAGCCAGCACCATAACCCAGCAGTTGGCCAGGAACGTTTTCCTCAGCCGCCGCAAAACCCTTTCGCGCAAAATACAGGAAGCCATACTAGCGGTGCAACTGGAGCGGAAGTTCACCAAAAACGAAATCCTTGAGATGTATTTGAACCAGATTTTCTACGGAGCCGGCGCGTATGGTGTGCAGGCCGCCGCCAAGGTTTACTTCGGAAAGAAGGTTTCGGAGCTTACACTGCCAGAGTGCGCCCTGCTTGCGGCCATTCCCCAGCGGCCTTCGGAATACAACCCGTATCACGACAAAGAGCTGGCCGAACGCCGCCGCAATATGGTTTTGGACCTTATGGCCGAATACGGCAAGATATCCCGCGAAGAAGCCGAGCAGGCGAAAAGCGTGCCGGTACGCTTGGCCTTCAAGCGCCCATCCAGCGCACGCATCCGGCGGGCCCCGTATTTTGTGGACTTCGTCGTGAAGCAGTTGGTTGAGCGATACGGAGATCAGGTTGTGTACAGGGGCGGACTGCGCGTTTACACCACCCTTCACACAGGTATTCAAGCCGCGGCTGACCGGGCCATCAAGGAAGGAATAGCGCGCTTCAGGTACTGCAACGTAACTCAAGGCGCCCTGGTTTGTTTGGAGCCGCGCAGTGGGAAAATCCTGGCGATGGTTGGCGGTGTGGATTACGAAAAATCCCCGCTGAACAGGGCATACTTGGTTAACCACCCACGCCAAGCGGGTTCGGCCTTTAAGCCTTTCGTGTACGCTGCCGCACTTGAGGCGGGAATGACGCCGGGAACGCGCATCCTGGATGCACCGGTTAGTTACGCCGGTGGCCCCGGTGGCAGGCTTTGGCGCCCCCGCAACTACGGAGGCGGATACAGAGGCTGGGTTACGATGGAACAGGCGCTGGCTTTGTCCATCAATATACCCGCCATAAGAACCCTCAACCAAATCGGTATAGACAGAGCCATAGAGATGGCCCATCGGCTGGGGATTACCAGCCCCATACCGCATAACCTTTCTATTGCCATCGGCACGTCCGGCGTAACGGTGCTTGAAATGGCATCGGCTTATACCGCTTTTGCCACAGGGGGATTGCATGCAGACCCCATTGCTATCCTTCGCGTTGAAGATAAGGACCGCAATGTGATAGAAGAAACGGTGCCGCGCGCCAGAAGAGTTCTATCGCAGGAGGTTGCCAATCAAATGGACCGCATGTTGCGCGCCGTGGTTTTGTGGGGAACCGCAAGCAAAGGCGCCGGGCACATTCCGGAGGCGCGCGGCAAAACCGGAACCACGCAAAGCGAAAGGGATGCCTGGTTTGTGGGATATACCCCGCAGCTTCTGGCGGCCGTGTGGGTCGGTAACGATGATAACACACCCATGCGCCGTGCAACCGGCGGAATTGTGTGCGCACCAATCTGGGCCAGCTTCATGGAGGAAGCGCTGAAATTCCGCCTGCAGGCTCCAAAGGTTGAGATAGTCAGCTCTTCCGAGGATCGTGAGCCGCGCAGGATTAGAGAAAGGCGCTCTTCAGACAGAAGCACCCAAGAGGAGGCATCCAGCTCGTCTGATACCGCGGACAGCGATATAATATCCGTGCCTATATGCGATGAAAGCGGCCAGTTGGCCACCGAAGCGTGCCCAAGCACCCATATGGAGCAGTTTCCAAGGGACGAGGCACCAACCGAGAGGTGTTCTCTGCATCCCGGTACCAGCCCGGACCGGTTTGAAGAACCCAGACCGCGCAGCGCGGATGCGCCTTCTCGGGCGAGCGCGCCACCGCCGCCCGAACAGCTTTCGGGGCACGGCCGTCCCAGACCGCCGGAACTGCAAACCGAAGGCAGTACGCTGCCTGGGGCAAGAAGCGAGGTGCCGCGTGTTAGAGTTCGTTTGTGCCGACAGACCGGCTTGCTTGCAACCGATTTTTGCCCGGATACTATACAGCGGAGTCTCCCAATCGACGAGGTTCCGAAGGCAAAGTGCAACATACACTTAACGGCCCCCCGTTGAGAACTCGAACTTCCGATACTTCCTCTCAAACCGAAAGTTGGCAAAGGCTTACTGCCAGGCGCAGGGCAAGGGTCTTTGCCTATATTGCGTGCTTTCTTTTCCTCGTGTTGTTGGCAAGGCTTTGGTACCTTCAGATACTTTTGGGCGAGGAACTGCTGAAAAGCTCGGAGATAAACCGGACGCGCCTTCTGCGGACGCCCGGCCCCAGGGGTGTTATCCTTGACGCGCGAGGAAAGGTGCTGGCGGATAACAGGCAGTCTGTATCTCTGCTGGTGATGCCGGACTATGCCAAAGACAATCCTGAGCTCCTCAAGCGGTTGGCACCGCTCATCGGTGTTGATGTTCGGGAGCTGGAGGATATCGTGAAAAGCAGAAAAAACAGCTCGCTCGATCCCATTCGCGTGGCAGTGGACGTGGATAAAGATACGTTGGCGCGTATAGAGGAGAACCGGATGTACCTGGCCGGTCTTGTGGTGCGGCTTACCAGTGTGCGCCACTACCCTGATGGAAAGCTCGGCGCCCATGTGCTTGGACCGGTCGGCGAGGTAAGCGAGGAGGAGCTCCCAGAGCTTCAGCGCTACGGCTACCGCCCCGGCGATTTTGTGGGCAAATCCGGCGTGGAGCGCACTTACAACCGCTATCTGGGCGGGGTTGCGGGTGGAGACCTGGTGGAAGTTGATGCAAGGGGGCGCATAACGCGAACGCTGAGTCAGCGGCCTCCGCGCGTGGGAGCCACGCTTATGCTGGCCATAGATTCGCGCGTGCAGAGGGCGGCGACAGAAGCTCTTGCGGGGCGCCCCGGAGCCGCGGTTGCGGTGGATCCGCGCGACGGCAGTGTTCTGGCGCTGGTTAGCTCTCCGTCTTACGATTTGAATCTTTTCGCCAAGCGGATTAAACCGGAAGTGTGGCGCGCACTGGTGAACAACCCCAAACGTCCCCTGCTTAACCGCGCAGTAAGCAGTGCCCACCCGCCGGGTTCCACATTCAAGGTTGTAACTGCCTCCGCCGGATTGAAAACGGGGTTTGCAAGCCTTAACACCCGGGTTTACTGCGCAGGCGGCATTCCACTTGGTGGGCGCTTTAAAAGGTGTTGGCGCCGCCACGGCAACGTTGATTTCATCGAGGCCATTGCGCAGTCGTGCGATACTTTCTTCTACCGCCTGGGCCTTCAGATGGGGATACACCCCCTGCTGGACATGGCGCGTGCTTACGGTCTCGGCAGTAAAACGGGCATCGACATCCCTTCCGAGGCCCGCGGAAACATACCGGTTCCAAGAGAGCGCAGCACTCCGGGGCACCCGCGCAATTGGTGGCCTGGAGATACCGCAAATGCGGCGATCGGACAGGGGTACATACTTGCCACCCCACTGCAGATGGCGCTTGTTGCGGCCGCGGTTGGAAATGGGGGAACTGTTTACCAGCCGCATGTGGCCCGCCGCGTTGTTTCGCAGAATGGAAAAGTGCTTTTCTCATTCAAAAAGCGGGTTTTGTCCCGCCTGCCACTTGCACCGGAAAAGCTCGAACTGGTGCGGCGCGGTATGAAGGCAGCCGTGGAGCACGGAACCTGCCGTGGGGCCGCACTGCCCAACATTTCGGTGGCGGGGAAAACCGGGTCTGCAGAAGTTGCGGGTTCCAGGCTCACCCACGGTTGGTTCATATGCTTTGCCCCGTACGAAAACCCAACCATAGCCGTGGCGGTGGTCCTGGAAAAGGCGGGGCACGGCGGCACGGTGGCTGTTCCGGTTGCAAGAAAGATGCTTGAGGCTTACTTCGGAATTGGGCATACGGAGTCGGCTCTTCCCGCCAGAACCGATTGATAACCCAGATGAATGCACAGCCGAACTTAACAGCACCCTCGTACGTGGCCCGCATTTTGGCCGAACACGGCCTTCACCTGAAGAAGGGGTTGGGGCAAAACTTTCTTGTTGACCGAAACACCCTGGATAAGATAGTGGCGGCCGCTGAGCTTACCCCGAACGATTTGGTGTTTGAAATCGGAGCTGGAATTGGAACGCTTACCCGGGAGCTGGCGGCCGCGGCTAAACGCGTGATTTCGGTGGAAATAGACCCCGGCATGCTTGCCATCTTGAAAGAAACAACGGGTGACCTCAGCAACCTGCGTATCGTTCAAGCCGACGTTTTGAAGCTGGACATCCCGTCTCTTTTGGCGCAGGAAGTTTTGGCAACCAAACAAGGAACGGCCGAAAGTCAAAACTTCTTGGAGGAAGGGGACATAAAGGTTAAAGTGGTGGCTAATCTGCCGTACTGCATAACAACGCCGGTTCTTACAAAGCTTATAGAGATGCACGCCGCCTCGCGGTATGGTGCTTGCCCCAAATTGGATGCCATTGTTCTGCTTGTGCAGAAGGAAGTGGCCCAGCGGCTTGCGGCCGAGCCCGGAACCCATCCGTACGGGGCGCTGTCGGTTCTGGTGCAGTTCTGGTGCAGCGTTGAGATTATCTCTGTTGTTTCCCGCAGGGTGTTTCTGCCCAGGCCGAAGGTGGATTCGGCTATTGTTAGGCTTCGCCCGAGAGGTTCGCCCGCCGTGCCTGTGAGCGATGAGCAGTTTTTCTTCAAAGTTGCGAGGGCGGCCTTTGGACAGCGGCGGAAGACATTGCTCAATGCACTTCAGTCGCTTCCAGGTGTGCGTTTGGGGCGCACACAGCTTGAGCAGGCGATTCTCGATGCCGGAATCAACCCCCAGCAGAGGGGCGAAACGCTTTCCATTCAACAGTTTGCCAATTTAGCGGATTCCATAGCGAAAAGAACGGCGCAGAACGAATAGCTTTCTGGCGGCGCCAGTTTGCGCAGGGCGGCATTGTAAAGCACCTCCGCTTAAGTGCTTCGCTTGGGTGCGTTCTTCAAGAAGGAAGAGCGATTTTACCTGCGAAAAGAAAATAGCACTATGCGGGGAGTATTCTTCTTAGCTGATACCAATCGGTTTAGGCGCCGACCGCCGTACGTCACCTACGCGCTTATACTTGTCAACTTAGTTTGCTACCTAGCCTTTGCTCTCATTTCTTACAGAAGCTACCAGAAGATATTCGATTACGGTCTTATTCCGAAAGAGCCCACCGTTTTTGCAATGTTCACCTCGCTTTTTCTGCACGCCGGAGCGGGCCACATAGCTGCCAACATGGCTTTGCTGTGGATATTCGGCAGGGATGTGGAGGATGCGCTGGGTCCGTGCTGGTATTTTGCAGTATACCTCTTCGGCGGCTTAGTTGCGAACGCAACCCAAATGGGCGCTGTATTGGCCGCGCAGATTTCCGAGACCGTGCCGATTTTGGGCGCCTCCGGATGTGTGGCCGCTGTTTGCGGTGTTTTCGCCGTTCGATTCCACTATGTGAGAATAAGGCTTCAGCTTCCGACTTTCTCCGGTTTTAAAACGTTTTCCACCCCCCTCGAGTTTCCGGCCTGGCCGATTTGGGGTGCTGTTCTGTGCTGGCAGATAGCCGGCGCGACCAAAAGCCTTCTTGCGCCCCCTGCCGACACAGCTTACTGGGGCCATTTGAGCGGCTTTGCGTTTGGAGTGGTTGTTGGGGGAGCAGTGGCGCGCGGACGCGGCGGCCGCAACGAAGAGTTGGTTGCGAGGGCGCGTGTGTCCGCAGCCCACGGAGATTTGTGGAGGGCGCAGGAGCTGTACGCGAGAGCAATCGAGGCTATGGGAGAGGACCCAGAGCTTCTTTTGGAGGCCGCCGAGGTGCAGGAAAGACTTGGGGAGGAAGAAGCGGCTCAGGGTATGTACACCAGGGCTGTGGAGGCGATTGTAAATCAGGTGCCGGGGCGGAACACAGCCCAGCTTCTGAAGCGTTTGGCTTCCCACGGTCATTTATCCCGGTTGGTGCCGGCACTGCGGTTTCGGGTTGCTGGCATTCTGGAGCAGTCCAATCCGGAGGCCGCCGTTGGCGTGCTGATGAGCCTGGTGGACGGAGACCACCGCTACGAAGATAGAGCGCTGGCCCTTTACAAGGTGGCCCGTTTGCGACAGGCAATGGGGCAGGAAGAAGACGCGGTTGCGTCTTATAAGCGCCTCATCGCGGAGTTTCCGGACAGCCAGTGGACGGCGCCTGCTCGGGAGGAGCTTTGCCGCCTCTCAAAGCATTCGGCTTAGGCAACATACCGAAGAGCGGTCAGACTTCTTTCGTTTTCCATTTTCCGCGCTTGTAAACAGCGGCGATAATTGCACCGTAAAGCAGAGAGCTTGCGGTCATAGTCCACCAAGCGCCGACCGCTCCGTAGCCCAAAATAAGGGTTACCAAATGCGCGGCTGGCAGGCGAACCCCCCACATCGTTATCAGGGTAACCCAAGCAGGGATTTGGGTTTCTCCGGCCCCTTGAAGAGCTCCTGAAAGCACCATTCCGAACGCCAACCCGGGCTGCCCCAAAGCGTTGGCGCGCAGGTACGATGCGGTTAGATCCACCACCTTCGGATCCGAAGTGAAAATCGCGGCTATATGTGGTCCCAGGAAAAAGTATGCGCACGCTATAGGAAGCATAAAGGCCAAAGCCTGCCGCACGCACTGCCATCCCGAAGACTCCGCGCGCTTGGGCTGCTTGGCTCCCAGGTTTTGGCCAACCATGGATGTGGCTGCGGCGCTGAAGGCCAGCCCCGGCATGAAGGATACGGCTTCGGTGCGGAGCCCGATGGTAAGGGCGGCTATGGCGGCACTGCTGTCCGGCAGGCGCCCCAGAATCCCAACAAAAACCATACTGCCGCCGGTTCTTAGGAAGGCTTGAAACGCCGAGGGTATACCGATGGCGAGTATCCTCCGGAACCATGACCACGAGGGAGCCACATTTAAACGCAGGCATCCTTTCAGCGGAGAACGCGCTAAGTACCACACCGAAGCAGTAAACCCGAATATCCGCGCAATGTTGCTGGAAATCGCGGCACCCACCAATCCCAGCCGCGGAAAGGGGCCGGGGCCCAGAATTAGCACGTAGTCCAAAGCCACGGCCAGCACGTTCAACCATGCCATTATCCTCATGGGGGTGCGGGTGTCGCCCAATCCGCGAAAGATTGCTCCCATAACTATCATTGGGAAGAAAAGCGGCATGGTTACGGTCACTATGCGCAGGTAGGTACTGCTTAACCCCAAGGTTAGCCCCGACGCCCCCATGATGCGCAACAGCGGTACGGCAAGGCCAATCAGCGGTACCATTGCCACGGCCGCGGCGCACAAGCTCAGCCAAAGCGACTGCCTCGCGGCCTCCTCGGCCTGCTGGCGCTCCCCAGCTCCTGTAAACCGAGCCACCAGGGCCGTGGTCCCAACCGCAACAGACATGACCACGGAAAAAATTACCATAAGGATTTGTTCGGAGAGCCCAACCGCGGCCATGGCCTCCCGGTATCCAAGCCGGCCCACAAACGCGGCGTTCAGCAGGCCTGTGATGGTCATAAGAATGTTGGTTACCAGCACAGGCCACGCTAGGCCCCAAACCGCTTTTCGGATGTTGCCCTTCGTAATCGAGACTACCGGTTCCTCTGCTTCTGTGCCCGTTTTTTCAATAAGCTCAGACTCGACGTATTTCTCTGTGGAATCCATACCGCATCTAATTTTCTCTTTAAAGAAGAACGTTCCTAGGTGCTGATTAAAGAGCATAATTTTGAAATGCGAATTTTGGACCGGCTTCGCTGAAATGGCACAGCTTTTGCACATTGGGATAATTGGTTGCAGATGTGGTCTCGGCCACATTAGACACAATAGGAGGTAGGTATGCTGAACTCCAGAACGGCGGCTCTTCTGGTCGCAGCAGTGGCTCTGGTGTTCTGCGCAGTGGGCGTGCAGGCGCAAACCGTGCAGTTCGACTTCTCTACAGTTTACGCCGGCGACACTCCCACAGGCGCTCCACCGTGGGCTACTTTGGTTCTGGAGACGCAAGGAGGAGGGATCGTTAAAGGCACCCTTACCAACAAAATGCCTAGCAGTTCAAACCAGTACATAACGCACCTGTGGTTGAACACTGCTAGCAATCCAGCCGGGATTGTTCTGCTTCCGCCTGTGGATCCGCAACTCGCAACGTTCCAGGTTGGCGAAGACGCTTTCGAAGCGAACAGCAGCTGGTTCGATGTGAGGATCGGATTCAAGAAACTGCCCAGCCAGGACAGAGTTATGCCGGGAGATACGGCTGTCTTCTACGTGAAGCGCACCGGTCTCACCGCTAACGAGTTCAAAGCTGCGGCTGTTGGTGGAGGCGGAGTTTACTCGATGATTCACATCGCGGGAACCCCTGGTAGCTATGGTTTCAGCCGAGCTACCTTGGTACCCGAACCCGGTTCGCTGGGGTTGTTGGCATTGGGCGCCGTTCCACTCCTTGTGCGTTTCCGCCGCAGAAGAGCGGCCTGAGACCCGCTGCTCGGGGGGCTTTCACAGCCCCCCAATCCCCGAATCCACCGGAAGGTGCAGGTTGAACGCAACATCCACAAGGGTGCGTATCAAGCCTGCTGTGAATTCCCCGGCTACAAGCCCCAACGCCGCCGGCAGTGCCGCCCTGTATCCCCTAAGTCCTCCGTAGCGTAAAATCAGGGTTTTCAACAGCCAGCTTACCGTTAAGGGAAGCCAAAGCCGCATCAGTGCGAAACTGCTTGCCACCACATATCCGGCAGGATGCAGCGGCCACCACAAAAACCGCGCTCGCAGTGCAGCCAGCACGAACACCATTCCCGCACCGAAGGCGTATGCACCCACCGCTCCGGGATCTGGCTGGCGCGGGGATTGAATCCAACTGGCCATTTTGGACCACGGTTCGTTTCCGTAAGCCCAGGTTGCGGGTCCGGTAAACAGAGCGGTCCCCAAACCAACTTGGTAGCCCACGTGCAGAAGTGCCCAAAATGCGCACAATGCACCAAAAATGGTGGCAATTCCAACAGCCGCCGCCATGCCGCGCATAGACATTCCACTGCGCTCGGCCAGGCGAATGCTGTGAAGCTGATGCCCCATCGGAAACTGGCGGTGCGTTCGGTTCATCCAGAAGCATAGGGTTAGCAGAGAAAGCTCTTTGTTTGTCATTGCTTGCGTGCCGAAGCTTCTGAGGAGCATATCGTCGGCCCCGCGCTGGTACAGCTCTATGGTGGGCAGGCCAATCTCAACCCTCAGGCGGGCAACAGTAAGCACTATTGCGAAGAACCCCAGCAGGTATCCAGTGCTCACGATTGGGCGCATGCCAAAGCGGCTTAGAAACGCAACCAGAAAGGCCATCCCGAGAAAGCTCCCCAGAAGCGCCAATCGGTACGGCATGGGCTCTTCTTCCGGGGTTTTATCACCGGCGGCGCCGAACGCGCACTTCCATGCATAGGCCAGATGCCGGCGCGCCATCCACAGAACCAGAGCCGCATAACCTATGTAGGCCCCGCTTCCCTGCTGCTGGACGTAGGGAAAGGAATCCCACCCTTGGTAGCCCAAAGCTGCGGCGGCAACCAACTCCATGCGGCTGAACAGGAAAAAGAACCAGCACGAGAACCCAAGCTGTGTTGGCAGAAGGAACGTCAGTCCCAGCGCAAATGGGTAATAGCAGAAAGGAATGCTTCCAGCGGCGCTCCAGGGAAGGGATCTCGCCTGCACATATCTGGGCGCAAGGCTGATTCCGGGGACCGACGGCGCCAGGTTGTGCGCAAGGTTCAAGAACTGGATAGATGCCGCTATGGCAAACGCAACCCAGAACGCCGGCCGCCGCATCGGTCCTCCTTCGGCATCCGAGAGCGCCAATGGAATCTCTGCCAGCGGGTATGTAAGCCTTTCGGCGTCCCACTGGCGCCTGAACAGCGATGCAAGGCAAAGCATCGTAAAGCACAGCGCCAGAACGAAAACCAACCAAAGCGCCAGCGGTTTAAGCCAAATGAGGTAGTTTCCGTTGGCATACAAAGATGTGTTGCCTTTGAACAAGGCATCCAGCGCCGCACCTGGGGAGGGAAGCAGGTCTTTTGGCAGATGGGGATGTATCAGCTCTGCCCATTTGTTTTCAACGCTGGCCCGCGGATACACCCAAGCGATTGTGGTTACAAGTATCTGCAGTACATCGTGGCCCGCTAAGTTCGAGCCGATTACCTGCAGAGCGTAAACCGTAAGCAGTTCCGGGCGCGACAGTGCCTTCCGCGGCCACCACCGAGCAAACAGACGGTTAAGGCCGGTTAGGATGAGAAGAGTGGCAACGCAGTGGAAGAAAATCGCCGGAATTGTGGGGGTGTCTGAGTAGCGAACGTATTCGATTTGGGCCAACCACCAAGCAGTGGGCGGTATAAGCGCCAGCCCGATGATTACGGAACGCAGTGTAACGCCTGTTCTGGGTGACATGTTCCACCACGATTCCGAAAGAAGAATTTATTCTGAAATTCAAATTCTACCTAGGTGCGCCCTAACCTGCGTGCGTTTGGTATTATTGAAGGACGCCGGGTGTGGTTTCTAGAAACTCTTTCTGGTTGTGTTTTCGTGGAAGTTGGGCCTGTATGCGGCGTTTCAAAATCTTTCCGCGGAGGGTTTCGGTTGATAAGGCGTTTGGTTTGGGCTACTGCCGTTTTATTGGCGGTGTTTTGGGGTGGCGCACCCGGTGCCGGCGCACAGCTTCTGCAAGAGCGGGTTGCCGAGCACACCCTTAAAAACGGCATGAAGTTTCTGCTGGTTGAGCGCCACCAGGCGCCGGTTTTTTCGGCCGTTATCGCTTTCAGGGCTGGCGGTGTGGATGAAGCCGCCGGCGAAAGCGGTTTGGCCCACCTGCTTGAGCATATGGCATTCAAAGGCACGCAGGTGATCGGCACCAAAAACTACCGCAAAGAGAAGCGCCTTTTGGAAAAGATAGACTCTATCGCTGTTGAGCTGGCGCGGCTGGAGGCTTCCGGCCGCCCAGAGGATGCGGAAAGAATCTCCAAGCTTCGTGAGCAACTGCAGAAGGCACAGCAGGAGGCCGCGGTTTACGTTGTGCCAAACGAACTCGACCGCATCTATTCGGTGAATGGAGCCGAGGACCTGAACGCATGGACCTCCAAGGATATGACGGCTTACGTGGTCAGCCTTCCTTCGAACAAGCTGGAGCTGTGGGCGCTTATTGAATCGCAGAGGATGGCCACCCCTGTGTTTCGGGAGTTTTACGCCGAGAGGGATGTTGTGTGCGAAGAGCGCCTTCAAAGTGTGGAAAACAACCCCTTCGGCAAACTTTACGAGGTTCTGATTGCCACAGCGTTTGCCGCTCACCCTTACCGAACACCAACAGGCGGCTGGATGAGCGATTTGCGCACACTTACGCGCCCGCAGGCCGAGCGGTTCCGCAGAACCTATTACGTTCCGGGGAATGCGGTTGCCGCTTTGGTTGGGGATTTTCGCACTGAGGATGTTATTCCCGTTTTGGAGAAGTATTTTGGAGCCATCCCTCCGGGGCCGCCACCACCTCCAGTTGCAACGAAGGAAGAGGCGCAGTCCGGCGAGAAACGCGTGAAGGTTGAATTTGCGGCCCAGCCGCACCTGCTTATCGCTTACCACAAGCCCACGCTTCCCGATGACGATGACTTTGTCTTCGACGTACTGAACGCGGTTCTTACAGAAGGCCGCACATCCAGGCTTTATTCCGCGCTGGTGAAGAAAAACATTGCGCTCAATGTATCAAGCTGGACTTCGGAGCCCGGTGCCAGATACCCCAACCTTTTCCTTATCTCCGCGGTGCCCATGCATCCGCACTCCGTGGAAGATTTGGAAAAAGCCATATACGCCGAGCTGGAAAAGCTCAAAAATGAACCTGTTCCGGATGAGGAGCTGGAGAAAGCAAAGTCGCTTCTTACCGCAGAGTTCCTCCGGGGCCTGCAGACCAATATGGACCTGGCAGAGAAGCTGGCATATTACCAAACGGTGGCCGGTGATTGGAGGTACATCCTGCGCTGGGAAGAGAGGATACGCAAGATAAGCGCGCAGGATGTTCAGCGCGTTGCCCGCAAGTACCTTGTGGAGCGAAACAGGGTGGTTGCGGCAGTGGTTCCGCCTTCGGGAAAGGAGGAAACTTCCGCAGAGCAGTCTGCAGGGGGTGCCGAACAATGAAAGCCGCTTATCGCGTTCGAGTTTGCGCGGTTCTCCTGATTTCGGTTGCGCTGATTTGCTCGCCGTCGTGGGGAAGCTATCCCTACGCCAAGCTCCGCCCCGAAAGCCTTAAGCAGAAGCCGCTTCAGTTCTCACCGCCAGAGCCCCACAGAGCGGTTTTGCCGAACGGCATGGTGGTGTATGTCCTTGAGGACCGCTCGCTTCCGCTTGTAAGCGTTGCAGCTTACGTGAAAGCCGGCTCTGTTTACGATCCGCCGGAGCGGATTGGATTGGCATCCATTGTGGGCAGTGTGATGCGCACAGGCGGCGCGGCGGGTAAGTCGGGCGACCAGATTGACGAAGAGCTAGAAACTATAGCGGCATCCGTGGACTGCTCCGTGGGGTCGGAGTACGCCACCGTTCGGCTCTCAACGCTCAGCAGGCACTGCGAGAAGGCCCTTCAGCTTTTCGCCGATATTCTAACAAAGCCGGACTTTCAGGAAGACAAGCTGAACCTGGCCAAACAGCAGGCTTTGGAGGCCATTCGCCGCAGGAACGACTATCCGTACAACATCGCCAGCCGCGAGTTTGCCCGGCTTGTGTACGGAAAAGAAAGCCCTTGGGCGTGGATTTCCACACCGGACACCATAAAAGCCATTCGCAGGTCCGATCTTGTGGAGTTTCATTCCAAGTTTTACCGGCCGAATAACACAATACTGGCGGTTTCCGGGGATTTCAAGAAGGACGAAATCATCCAGCAACTGAACGGTTTGTTTGCCTCCTGGCAGGCGCAGGAGGTGGTTTTCCCCAAGATACAGCCAGTGGAAGAGCGGTTTACGCCCGGGCTGTACCTGATACACAAGGACGTGCCCCAAAGCGTCATTGTGATGGGCCACCTTGGCGTTAGGCGGTTGAGCCCGGAGAGATACGCCATTCAGGTTTTGAATTCGGTGCTGGGGGCGGAGGGCTTCATTTCGCGAATGGTGAGCAGGGTGCGTACCGAGCGCGGTTTGGCCTACAGCGTTTGGGCCGCGATATCGCCCGGGGCCGATCGAGGTTTGTTCCGTGCCGTGGCAATGACCAGATCGTCGAACGCGGCCGAGGCGATTAAACTTATGAGGGAAACCATCGCCGAGATGCTTTCGAAACCGCCTTCCGATGAGGAAATGGCTGTGGCGAAAAACACCATTGTCAATTCGTTCATTTTCGAGTACGATACACCAGAGAAGTTGGTTAACGCCAGAGCCGAATTGGAGCTTTTGGGGTATCCGCCGGATTACCTGAAAACGTTTCCGGATGGCATCAGGGCGGTTACCAAGCAGGATGTTCTGGCGGCGGCGCGAAAGTACCTGAACCCGGACAAGATGGTAATACTGGTGGTTGGAAACAGCGCCGAGCTTCGCAAACAACTTCAAGAAGTGGGTTCTGTAACGGATTTGGCCTTGGAGTCTTACGAAGATGGAGGCTGATAATCAGTTAGAGCATCTTCTTGACGAAGCGCTTGAGGCTTTGGATTCCGGGCGCAACGAACAGGCCCGCAAGTTTGCATCGCAGGCTGTTGAGAAGGCTCCGGACGATCCGGAGGCCTGGGAGTATTTGGGCACCGCTTTGTGGCGCCTTGGCGACCTTGAAAAGGCGGCTGAAGCTTTTCTGCACTGGAGGGATTTATCACCGCTGTCGCGGGCGGCCCATCGGTCCTTGGTAAACACCCTATTTCGCCTCCGCCGCTACGACGAGGTTGAGGAGGCCTGCCGCCAGATGGTGGCCAAGTGGCCCGAAGATCCATACTGCTTGGTTTTGATGGCTAACGTTTGCTACAAGCGCGGTGAACCCTTCGAACCGCTGTTGGAGAAAGCCATTTCTAAGGCCCCCGCGGCCGCCAGGACCATGCTGGTGGAACTGTTCGATTTCACGCGCGCGGATGTTGAAGAATCCGACAAGCTTTCTGCGGAGGATGCCGCTAGGTTGGTTGGCGTGCCGGTGGAGTACCTTCTGCGCTTGGCAGAAAACAAGCGCGTTCCGCATCGGCGCGTTCCTTTGGGGGAGCGTGAAGGCAGTTACTCTTTTGTGTTCTACGCGTCGGAGTTGACGGCTTGGAAGAACACTCTGTCTCGCTATGCTTCCTTCCCTCCACCCATCGAGCCGACCTCTCGGGAGTAAAAATCGAGAGGGAGGGGAACGCTTTCCATATCGTGTTCCACGCGCCCATTGAACAAACGCAGGTGGTAGTGAAACGCAGAGCGGATGGGTTCCGCATTGTGCGTTATCACAAACACTTGGTCGAAAGCGCTGGCTATATCCCCTTGTGTAAGCAGTGAGGTGAGAGCGGCAGCGCGCTCCGCATCAAACGAACTGAACGGCTCGTCAAGGAAGATGAAAGACGGCGCAGTGCCCCGCTCTTGCGGAAGGGTGGCCAGTGCAAAAGCCAAACGCAGTGCCAAAGAGAACTGGTCCCTGGCACCCCCGCTGAATACACCCTTCGTCTTCCAATCTCCGGCGCGTTCGTCCCACACCCGTATGCGGTAATCCTCGCCGATTTCGGCGTCGTGGTACCTCCCCATGGTGAGGAGCGGCAGTATGCGCTGCATATTGCGCATAGTGTTCGGCAGCACTTTGCGCACGGCGCTTTCGCGTGCTGTGCGGGCTATCTGCACGGCTTTTTCGCGCACGATTAGGGAGCGAAGGGCGGTGTCCCTTTTGCGAATCTCCTCTTCCGCATCCAGCTCCACTCCGTTCAGGTGGAGCCTCTCCTCAAGCTCGGCGGCTCTTTCCTTTGCGGAGAGCAAAGCGGCTTTCAGATTTTCCAGCTCTTCGGCCAAACCCTCTGGGGAGGTTTCGGCCGCGTCCTTCAACTCCGGGAAGACGTTCTGCAGAGATGTTCTGCACATGGGATGCGGCGGATTGATGCCCAAAGGTTCCAACAGGAACGCGATATCCCTTTCAACAAGCTCTATTTCGGACTGCTGGGCGGCCAGCTTTGCGCTTATCTCTCCGTGCTTCCTCTGCAGGGCATCTTTAAGCTCCTGGAGCTTTTCTTTGCCCAAGCTATCCAGCTCCTGCAGGGCTGCGCCGCGGAGCTTCTCCACGGCATTCTGCAATGAGTGCACATCCGAAAGGTCCTCAGCGCCCCCAACGCCAGCCGCGCACAGCAAAGCCGCCTGCTGGATTAAACCGCGGCATTCGGTCTGGGCGGCTTCCAAATCGGACCGCAGGCGCTCCGATTCAGCCTGAAGTTCGCCCAGTGACGCAACGCGCTGCTGTGCCTGGCGCAGTTCCGCCTCGGTGCGCCTAAGCTCTCCTGTTGCCTCGGGTATGCTGAGGGCCACCTGAAGCTGGTGCGCGGCCGCTTCGAGCCGACTGCGCCAGAACGCCAGAATAGCTTCCGCCTTGCCGAGTTTTCGCTTTAAACCGGTGGCTTCAGCCTCGGCATCCTCTCGGTGCAGCTCTTCAAGCTGGTGGAGAATCTGCTCCAGCTCCTTCTGCACGGAGTCTCTACGGGCAGACTCTGCGGCCAGCTTTCGCTCTGCATCAACCACCGCTTCCACGGCGTCGTTCCGCTCCTCATCGGCCATCTGCAGTGCTTGGCGGACTTTTTGCAGAATGCCCTGCAACCAAGCGCCGTCAACCTCGGAGGGGGGCAAAGCATCGGCCAAGCCAATTTCCCGCGCCTTCAACGCCGCCGCCTCTGCCCTAGCCGTCAGTATTCTGCGGCGTTTTTCCAGCCACAGCTCCAGCGGTTTGGTGCCCAAGCTTCCCAGGTTCCGGGTTGCCTCTTCCGCGGCCTGTTCGGCTGATGCCGCGGCGGCCTCCGCGCGCGCCAGCTCCTCCGCCAAAGCTTCCGCGCGCCCATCCAGAACTTTCAATGCGTCTCCGGCGGACATGCTCAGCAGGCCGCCGTTCAGCGCCTCGCATGCTTTTCGACGTGCATCAAGGGCAGACCGCGCGCTGGCCAGCATGCGCTCTATTGTATCTGGGTCTTCGGATGGCGTTTGCTCCAGCTCCAAAAGCCTTACCTTCTCAATAAAACCTGGTTCCGCTGGGCTTTCCGCATCGCCGTGGTAGCGCAGTCGGTAGCTGTGGAGAAGCGCATCGTGCTGTTTGGTTGCCTCCAGCGCCGCCTGAGCACATGCCTCCCACTCTTGGTTGAAGGCGCGCGACTTTCGCCGGTGGTTTGCGGCCTTCGCTGCAAAGCCTGCGAAAATGGCCGCCGCCGCGCCGGCCGCTCCTGCCAGGATGTTCCAGTGCTCCCAAACTTGGGATAAACATCCGGCGGCTGTGCCAAGCGAAACCGCCGCGAGAAGAGCCAAAAAAGCCGCCGTCTGTGTTCGCGCCGACTTATTGGCTTCTTCTCTTGCCTTGGCGGCGGCTTGCTCGCATTTGGCTGTGTTCTCGGAGGATTTGGCGTTGAGCTCGGCTAGATGTTGCTTAAGCTTAAGTGCATCGCGCCAGGATGTCCAGGCGGCAAAGATTTCTTCGGCGCGCAAAAGCGCCCGGAGGGTGCCGCGCATGGCGTTGATGCCGGAGAGTTTTTGGCGCAGTTTTACAACTTCTTCCCTGCTTTTCCTTGCTTCGGACTCCAATTCAGTTGCGGTTTGAAACTGCTTGGCCTTGTCTTCCGTAAGGCGGCGGAACCGCTCGATGCGATCCAAGCGGTCGGCAAGCCTTTTCAATTCCTCCACGCGCCGATCGGCTTCTGCAAGGCGGAATTTGGCCCGGTTTAGCTGTAAAGAAGAATCCTGCACTTCTGCGCTGAGGGATTCCAAGTTCGCTTTTCGGGTTTCGGCTGTGCGCATAAGCTCGTCGGCGGCGGTAATCCTCGACTCCAGCTCAGAAAGCCTCGACTGCCATTCGGACACCAATGCTTGGAGGGCCTCCAGGCGCTGCAGATGCCTGCACAGCCGGTCGAGGCCGTTAATGCGCTGCTGTAAGCGCGGAACATCCTGGTCTTTAACGGCTGTGAGGGTGGTCAGTTGGTTTTCCAGTTCATAAAGCTGGGTGCACAGCCGCTCCGCATCGCGGGCTTGGATGGCAGCTTTATCGAGAACAGCCAGCGCTTCGGTTAGTTCGCTGGCGCGTGCCAACTTTGCCACCACCTCGCTCAGCCGGGATTCGGCGTCGGAAAGCGCGGCCTCCAGTTCCAGGCGCTTGGCGGTTTTTGCGTCCAGCTCATTCATCAGCGCCGCGATTTTGGCGGCCGAAACTCTGCGCTCTGTTCTTGCGATCTCCTGCTGAAGCCTTTGGATTTCGCTTCTGAGTTCTGCCAGGGATGCGCGCTGGGATTGAATCTGCGCTTCTATGCGCTCGGCGGCCGTTGGAACAAGCTCCCTCTCGATTGAAAGCAGTTTGTCGAGATTGAGAAGCCGCATAAGGGCACGCTCGCGGTCCGCCGCCGAAAGCGATTCCAGCTTATCCAGCTTTTTCTGCTCCACAAAGCACGAGTTCAGCAGTGAATCGGCGTCCAAGCCCAGCTCTTCCACGATTCTGGAGTTAACCGCCGCATTTCCGGTGATAAGCTCCTCTCCGTCGCGGCTGTACAGCTTCAGTGCCCACCGGTTTGGGGCATCCCGGCGTATGACCCGGTTTATGTCCAAAACTCGGTTCTGCGTTTCTATGAGAATGCGAACCACGGCGTCTTCGGCCCCGTAGGCGATTAGGTCGTTCAGGCCGGTTTCTGTTGCCAGGCCGCGCCCGAAAATGCCGAAGAAAACGGCTTCAAACAGCGTGCTCTTTCCGGATTCGTTTGCCCCTTCTACGAGGAAACTGCCCTTCTCCGGAAAGTGAAGCCGCACATCGCTAAGCTGTTTAAATCTGTCTGCGTACAGCGCTCTCAGGCGAATCATCGGGTGTATCTGCTCAGCAGTAGGTTTTTGGCATCGGTTACCGTTGCTTTTTCCTCGGGGTTTTGGGAGGCGTCTTCCAAGACCTTAGCGGCAAGCTCGATCTCTTCGAGCACGCTGATGGGTGTCCCCTGAATCGAAAGCTTCTCTCCAATTACCTGAAGCCCGTAGTTATCCAAAACGAAGTAAAAGTTTTTGGCGCTGCCTTCTCGATATATATCCGCCCAGCGGATTCGATGGAAAGCTTCCCGGCTTATGGTGCCTGTAACACTCAGCTTAAGAAGCTGGTCCTCCGCCGAGGATTGAGCCACTTGGGCGGCAAGTGCTTCCGTTGGGTCTTCGTTCGCAAGCTCTTCCGCGCTGATGTTCAAGGTTTTCATGGGTTGCGGCTCTATTCGCACGTAATGCGCTTCCACCTCGCGGCCTTGTATGTCGATGCACCAGAAGCCAGCCTCGTTTTCCGCTTCGCCGAAATCAAACCTTTCGGTGCTTCCGGGGATTATCACCAGTTTGCCGTCGAGAGGGAAAACGGCCCAGCGATGCTGGTGGCCGATTACAAAAACATCCACGCCTTTTGCACTTCGCAGAGCATCCAGCGTCACGATTGAATCCGCAGAACCGATTGGCATATATCCTTCAATGCCGGCGTGGAGCAGGAGGATGTTTACCCCGTCGGTTTTATGGAGCGATAAATTCCGAAGAACCTCTTCACATACTTCCGGCTTGTGATTCCACGATATGCCCCAAACGGCAACCTTTGCGTCTGAGGACTCCAGCACAATCGGGCTGATGGCTTCAAAGTCGGTGGCTGTTTGGGCTGGAAGGAACTTAAAAAGGCCGGCTTCGTCCAGCATCTGCTGTGGCGGGGTGCCAAAAGCGGTTGTGCGCGGGAGATCGTGGCCGCCGGCAATGCCCGCGGCGGGAATGCCGGCCTCCCGGAGGCGCACAAACTGCTTCACTGCGAAGGTCAGCTCGCTTATGCGCGGATCCGGCATATCGAAAAGATCGCCGGCGTGCAGGTAAGCACGGGCGTTTTGGCGTATGCAGTAGTCAATAGTTTGAGAAAAGGCCTGACGGATTCGCCAGCGCCGCTGTTCCAATTGAGCGGGCGACATGCGAGCATAGTAGCAGTTTAGATGGGTATCGGAGGCAACAACCAGCTTCATAAGGCAGAAGAACAAGGAGCCATTCGGCAAAAGGCTTCTGGGGAAGCCTTTGAAAGTGTATCATGTGCTTGGAAGGCGCGTCAACGCATTCGGCGCCGGCCAGAGCGTTGGATTTTTTGTGCGAACGCCGCTTTTGCACTTCCCCCAATTGTGCCAGAACTCTTGAGCGAAGACTGTTTTGCCCGCGTTTGACCAGGGTTGGGCGCAAGAGTATAATTGACGCAGGGCGGCGCGCTGTTCTGCAAAGGCCACCGCCTTTTTAGTTGTGACTTTTAATTGGATTTGGACCATGCTTCGTACGGAAAAAGGAAAAATTGTTACATTCCTGCCTTCCGGCCGCGTTGTTGCGGCGGACGGGCGAAATATTCTGCAGTTGGCTCAGGATACGAACGTTCCCATTCCAAACGCGTGCAACGGCGCCGGAACGTGCGGCAAGTGCTTGGTTGTTTTGAAGGGACCGGCCACGCCTCCCACCGATGCGGAACTTCGCTTCTTAACCCGCGAGCAGATTGATGCGGGTCTGCGGTTGGCGTGCCAGGTTTGGCCTGCCGGAGATGTGGCGGTTTCGGTTCCCGAATCTGGGCCCGCCCGCATCCTAGCTGAGGGGGCGCAAGTTCGATTTCGCCGAAACCCCCATATCCGCAAGGTGCATATCTCCATTCCCAAGCCTTCCTTGGACGATCAGGCATCAGACGTTGCGCGCGTTTTGGATGCTTTGGGGCCCCGAGTTGACCGGACAGCTTTAGAGCCGAAACTGCTTAGAACCATATCCGAGGTTATACGCAGTGCGCCGCAAAGCGCCAGCGACCCCTCCAAATCGAGCGCAACGGCTGTTTTGGCCGGGAACCGCCTTGCGGCTGTGGAGCCAGGAGACACAACCGACAGCCTGTATGGAATTGCATTTGATGTTGGCACCACCACGGTTGTGGGCTACCTTGTTAATCTCAACACGGGCGAGCGCCTCTCTGTTGTTTCCGATTTGAACCCTCAGGTTGCCTACGGAGCCGACGTGATTGCAAGAATAACCCATACAATGGAGGACCCCCGCGGTTTGCGCCGGCTTCAGGGCGTCATTATCGCCAAGCTGAACGCCTTCATCGGCATGCTTTGCGAGCAGGCAGGAATTTCCCGCAGTGCGGTTTACGATGTGGTTATCGTCGGCAACACCACCATGCACCACATCGTTTTGGGCTTGGAGGTGCGCAATATTGCACTGGCGCCATACATCCCCGTTGTAACACAGCCGCTTTCGCTTAGAGCGGCAGAGATAGGGCTTCGGGCCAATCCCCAGGCGCGCGTGCACCTACTGCCCAACGTTGCCGGCTACGTTGGCGCGGATATTGTGGCGGACCTTTTGGTTGGCCGGATAGACAGGCGGTCTGGAACAACCCTGATGATCGACTTCGGCACCAATGGGGAGATTGTGCTCGGCAACCGAGATAGAATTCTTGCCTGCGCCACCGCCGCGGGACCGTGCTTCGAGGGAGGCAACATATCCTGCGGAATGCGCGCAACCAGCGGCGCGATATCTTCCGTGTCTCTCCGAGATGGCGATTTGGCTTTGGAGACGATAGACGGCGCGCCTCCGGTTGGTGTGTGCGGCACTGGTTTGATAGATGCCGTGGCCCAGATGCTGAGGCTTGGGATTTTGGAGGAAACCGGCCGAATATTGGACCCCGAGGATGTTCCCGGTCTCCCACCTGCGATTCGCAGGCGGGTGCGCTCCACGGAGCGCGGCAACAAGTTCGTGCTGTGCGAAGCGGGCCAGATGGGAGCCGAGTGCGAGATTGCGCTCACCCAGAGGGATATACGTGAACTGCAAAAAGCCAAGGGAGCCGTGTACGCGGGCATCAAAATATTGTGCAGCCATATGGGAATAGCGCCGGAGGAGATAGACCGCGTGCTGCTTGCAGGTGCATTCGGCAACTACATCCGCCGCGAGAGCGCTTTGGCCGTGGGATTGATTCCCCAACTTCCGCTCGAAAGAATCCGTTCGATAGGGAATGCCGCGGGAGTTGGTGCGCAGATGGCTCTGCTTTCAACCTTTGAGAGGCAACGTGCCGAAAGGCTTGCTCGGAAAGTCGAATATATAGAGCTTTCGAGCAGTAAGGAGTTTCCCACCGAGTACGCAGAAGCGATGTTCTTCCCGACGAAGGCATACGCTTAAGCGGGTGCAGCGGTAAAAGTGGAGGATTTTTGCCCCTCCGCTTAACAGAGCAAGCCAAATTAATGCGGCGACGAGGGGAGGTTTTTAATGCAGCCTCTGGTTTTCGGCAGTCGTGCCAAGCTATCTTTGGCGGACGCCAAGCTGATTATCGATGCGGCGGAGAAGAAAGCGGCCGAGTTAGGCGTTGATATGAACATAGCCGTGGTTGATGAAAGCGGCAACCTCATCGCGTTTGTGCGCATGGACGGCGCCAGGATAACCGATGTTGAGGCGGCAATTAACAAGGCTTCGGCGGCAGTTACCGCCGGCGGTCAGTTTGGTCCGGGCGGCGGCATGGATGTGCGGGGAATTTCGTCGATGAATGCCGATGCTGGAAGCAAGGGTTTGCCGATTCGGGTGCGCGGGCATATCGTTGGTGCGGTGGGGTGCAGTTCCGGCACCCAGGATGAGGAGTATGCGGTGGCTCGGGCCGGAGTGGAAGCTTTCATAAAAACGCTTCGAAGGTCGCCTCAGGAGTGAATGGTGATGGTGAAACGCGTTGGTTTTATCGGCCTTGGCATCATGGGCAGGGCGATGTGCCGCAATCTGCTTAAGGCCGGTTTTGAGGTATCTGTTTACAACCGCACTCGTTCCAAGACGGCGGAAGCCGCTTCTATGGGGGCCAGGGTTGCGGAGAGTCCGGCAGATGCAGCATCCAAAGCCGATATGGTCATCACCATAGTTACGGATACGCAGGACGTGCGCGAGGTGCTGTTCGGCCCCAACGGAGTAAGCGAAGGCATTGCGGCCGGCGCAATTGTTGCCGATATGAGCACGATATCGCCGAAGGCAACCAGGGAGATGAGCGCCCAGTTTGCGGCCCGCGGGGTGTTTATGCTGGATGCACCGGTGAGCGGCGGCGAAAAAGGCGCGATTGAGGGAACTCTTTCGATTATGGTTGGCGGCGAGCGCGAGGCGTTTGAGAGAGCGCTTCCGGTTTTTGAAGCCATGGGGAAGAAGATAGTGCACGTTGGACCCAGCGGCATGGGGCAAACCGTTAAGCTTTGCAACCAGATAGCCGGCGCACTGAACCTTTTGGCCATGGCCGAGGCGCTGGTTTTCGGTGCCAGCATGGGCGTCGATTTGGAGAAGATGGTTGATGCTGTTGGCGCCGGAGCTGCATCCTCCTGGGCCATCGTGAATCTTGCTCCGAAAGTGCTTCAGCGCGATTTCTCTCCGGGTTTCATGGTGAAGCTCCAGCAGAAGGACCTGCGCTTGGCCCTGGAAGCCGCGGCTGAAGAGAACCTTCCACTGCCGGGAACAGCTTTGGTCAACCAGCTTTTCCGCGCGGTGGAAGCGGACGGGCAAGGCGATTTGGGCACCCAGGCGATCGTTCTTGCGCTGGAGAAGCTTTCCGGAGTGAAAGTGGGCGGGAGTTCGGATTCTTCGCCTGAGGTTCAGACGCTTGTTGAATCTTAAAAGTACTGCTACAATATCCACGAGTTTTTAAAACCCACTAAAGCTTCCAGGGACACATCAATGTTGCTACGTGAATACCTCGCGGATCTCGGGAAAATCTTTTTCCGGTGGCGCAGTTACACCCCGCTTCTTTTGATCCCTCTGTTCTGGCTTGAGCGGAACTGCTTTTACTATCCGGAGGGCCTGCATAGCTGTGATCTAGCCTACGAGTTTGCCTGCTTCGCGGTGGCTGTGGCGGGCCTGGGAGTTCGCATCAAAACAATTGGCCATGTTGCCAAGGGAACCTCGGGGCGAAACACAGTTCGGCAGGAGGCAGTCAGACTGAATACAACTGGTATGTACTCAGTGGTGCGCAACCCGCTGTATTTGGGCAATTATTTAATTTTGCTTGGCACAACGCTAATGGCGCAGAGTTGGGAATTGGTGGTTATAAACTCTTTCTTCTTCGGTTTGGCTTACCTGCCAATCATTATGTGCGAAGAGGAGTTCCTGCTCGACCGATTTGGGCCGGAGTACAGAGCGTATGTGGCGTCCACCCCATGTTTTATCCCACGCCTTAGACTGTGGCGCCCTCCGGATATGCCTTTCAACATGCAAATGGTCTTATACCGCGAGCATGATACCTGGATGTCGACGGTGGCGGCGTTTGTTTTCCTCGAGCACTTGAGGGACTACGTGATAATGGGGCACCTCACCTTTGATTACCTTTGGGATACTTTGGGAGTGCTGGTTTTGCTCTCCTGGTGTGTTTTGAAGACACTGAAGAGCACAGGTTCCCTCGTCGAGCGCCAGCAGCTTAGTGTTAATCATTAAATTAGCATTGTTCGGTGCTGTTTTCGATGGTACCGCGGGGTTTGGTAGGCGATTGGGAATTACGCTTCCAAACTCGGCGCCGTTTTTGCCCCGGGTTGCCGCGCTAATCGAACTGCAGAAGCACCGGCTGAAGGGGTGCCAGCCTCAGCGTTTCGTCGTGCTTGAGTCCGGTTAGCAAGTCTCTGGATGAGGTTCTTCCCGAAGCAGTAACTCGAATGTCAACGGGCTGGTGGTTGTAGTTAACCATATTCACCAGCAGGCGGCGGCCGATTTTGGCGCACCTCCACTCCACTCCCCAAGGGATCCCGCCATTTGCAGAAGTCACGCTTGCGGCAGGGCGAATGCCGGTTTGCTCCAGCGCAAGCAGAATAGGATTCAGCAGGTCTTTGGCGGATGTTTGGGCGTAAGAGTAGTCCCCGCGGAGCCATGCTTCTGGAATTTGGCGTTCGCGCCCGTAGTCATCCCAGCGGAGGGCATCGCGCCCGAGAAGCAGGACGCGGCTTTTGCATCCCAACAGGCCCCGCCACGCGGCTTCGGGAAGGTGTTTGGCGTTTGGCACCACTATCAATTTCGCTTTTGGTTTGTATCCCCGCGCCAGTTGCCTTTCTGTAACAAATCCGATCTTCAAGCCTGTGAAACTCAGGGCGGTGTAGGCCTTTGTGAGGCAGTCGGTGTACTGACCACCATCATACACCATGGATGCGGTTGAATAGAGAAGCGCAACGTCCGCCGGCGCAGACTGGAGAGCCGCAACCTCCTTGGAAAGCCGCATGAGGTCCAGCCCTGTGCGGCCGACGGCTTCGGCACAGGCGGGGCGGTGCATCACGCTTCCAGCAAAGTCGCTTCGCGGGTCATACGTACGCTCCCAAACCCATATGGCTGTTGCAGATTGGCCGTGCACCGCCGCCTGCCACAGGGCAGTGCGGAGATGCTCTGGGGGCACGCGCCTGGTTTCGCGGTCCGGAATTAGGTGGTTTTCGGTGTTGAAAACCGGGGCGTCCAGCACAGATCTCTGCAGATCGTGGCCCATTGCCATCTGCAGCCATCCCTGCGCCCATTCTCCTCTGCCGTGGGAATAGAAATTGGCGGCATCGTTTCCGTTGATTTGGCTGAACTGCCCAAACAGCTCTGCATCCACACCGAAGCGCTGGTCGGAATCGGAGAAAAAGTTCCACGTCATCGCTTTGGCGTGGACCGGAACGCTGGGCGCCGCGCGGTGAACGCAGTCTGCCAAAAATCTATGCCAAGACGCAAAGAACTCTTGGTTGAAGAGCACAAATTCGTAGTGAAGCGGGTCGGGTTGTACAGCAGGCTCCGGAAGGGGTACATCGTCGAAGCTTTTGTATCTGGTGCCCCAAAGAGAGTTCAGTTTCTCGATTGTGCCGTGGCGTTTGCTCAGCCAATCCCTCCAAAGCTGCTGAGCGTATTTGCACGAGGGGTCTTCTGCGTTAACCGGCTCGTTGGAAAGGCAGATGCTGTGCAGTGCCGGGTGGTTTTTGAGCAAAGGCACCAGAATAGAGATGAACCGGCTCAGGATTTCCCGACCTTCTGGAGCGTGCAGGCAGTATTGGAGAAACCCCTCGCGCTTGACCCTCAGGTGAGGATATTTCTCAAGGACCCAATCCGGCATGTAATGGGGGCTTATCAACTGGCAGATGGCCACCCCGGCGGCGGAGGCGCGCTTGTAGTCTTTGATAAGCCCTTCTACTTCCGACAGATCGGTTTTCCCCTCCTCCGGAAATACAGAAGACGGTCCGATCTCAATCTGTATGATGTTCACGCCGTACCGCGGCAGTTTTTCGAGGTCCTCGCGGACTTGGCCGAAGTGGCCGTATCCGGTGAAGATAATGGGCCTGCGCTCCACCGCGCCCGTAATCGGGTTCCTTGCCATACCTAGGAAAGATGAGCCGCGTATCTTCAGCGGTCCTGCTATCCATCTGGGAACCGGGAACCAATGCTCGTTGGGATGTTCTGCCTCTTTGCGAAGGCGTTCTGACAGCGCCTTCAGGTCATCTATCTGGTCCCAGGCTCGTTTATACTCCCCACGCCTCAAGTCCTCAGCGATGTAATCGGTAAAGTTTTCCAGGATTGTCAGCGTGACCTCTGGGTAGGCGGTATCAAGGGAGGGGGTTTTCAGTTCGTCGATTTTGGCGCGGAGCCGGGCGGTTTCGCTTCGGATGGAGTCCAGCTCCCGCCATGCCAGCGCCGACGACCTCAAGTCGGCCTCATACCTCGCTTGGGCTTTGGCACCTTCACCGCCGTCCACAGCGATTTCCACTTCCAAGCGCCGTTGGTTTTCCTCCGCGTAGCCTGATACGCTCACATGGTACATGCCCGGCTGTAAAACGCGGTTTCCCTCCTGCACCTGCTGAGCATTCACCGCAACGCGCAGTCGCGCGCTTTGGATGCGCTGGGGAATATATGCGGTGGCTTTTACGCTCCAGGAGTCGCCTACATAAAGCGTTTCTCCGGGCGTTTCGAACAGTACCCACGGGTTTGGATCGGGCTCCGGGGGTTCGCAGTATGTGGCGGCGGCGCCTTCTTCAAGCTTAAGGTCGTCTATCCAGACCCCTGGGGTTGGGCTGTCGGTGTTGATGCGGAGGTGGAACTGCTGTTCCTCCGGAAGGGCCGTGAAGCTTATTGCAAAGCGCTGCCACTTTCCGCCAGTGGGCTGTGCGTTCAGGCGGATGCGCCATTCGTGCCCCCCGCCGACCCACAGCACCCCGGGATCTTCACTGCGCAGATAATAGCTTAGGGTGTAAGTTTTGCCGGGTTGCAGAGGTATGGGTTGTTCCAGCCACAGAGAACCGTAAACATGTGCTCCGAAGGGCGTGCCGTTGGTGATTTTCACGCAACGCTTGCCGGAATGGGGATTGGCAGTGTCCACAACCATCCAGGCATTGGTGTTGCGGGGGTCCCACCGCCACCCCTGCGGCACGCCCCCCGGCCCAACACTTTCGAAACTGTAGTTTGGAACAAGGTTGGGAGATGGCTTGGGAGCGGGTTGCACATCAACCCTTGCAGGAAGCGCCGGGGCACACATGCTCATCAACCCCAGAACCACCGCTGCGCAGGCGAAACCCCTCAACTTGGACCTCCTATTCGATAAACACCAAATCGCGGATTATGCGTCCTTTGTAGCCCTCCCAAGTTCGGAACTCGGCGGTGAATCTGTATGCCTCGCCTTCTGCGGGACTGGCGCCGGGCACCGGTATGCGAATCTCGGCCGTTTTCCCGGGTTCAACATCAAAGAGGCCGGTGGTCACGTCCTGCAGGAACCTATCCGGGTTGCTTAAGCGAACACCCCCTTTCAGCCTGCGGTTGCGGAAGGTGTTGGTGATTTTGAAAATCACGCACTTTGAGGGCCAATCCGCTATTAAATCTGCCTGCGGAAGCGTGTGCCTTACTTGGAACACGGCGCTTCCTATCATTTTGCCTTCCGCGCGCAGTTCAACGGTTACGGTGCCGTCTGTAGAGCGGTTGCTTGACGCCTTAACTCTCGGAAAAAGCTTCACACCCCACGGTGGAAGAACTCCCTCCCACCGCTCTATAGTGAGAGAGAGGCCACTGCTCGGCACCAGGGTAATTACGGCTTTAACGCGTTTGCCAAGGGGATTGCGCACATGCACACCGAACAGGTAGGTTTCCCCGGGGGCTAGGTCTAGGTCGGCGGGGTTAAAGACGGCGATTTCCCGCGCAGTCGGTTCGGCTTGGGGGCAGTTCGGCGTGAAAACGAAGCTTATGCACAACAGTGCCGCTGCCAGCATCATGTGGACGGACCGTCTCATTGTTTACACCTCCTTCCTAGGATGTTCTACAGTCTCGCTCGGCATCCTGCGGCGGAGACCGTTGGCTACAGGAACACAGCGCCCGCCTGGCTAAAGTTAAAGCGGATATTTGGAAACCTCACAACCACTTAAGGAGGGTTTTTCTTGAACCTAAGCGATGCTTTGAGGATTGTTCCTTCGGAGACTTGGCCCGCGGCTTTCGGAAGCGATGGCGCCAAGCGTATGGAGTCGGCATCTTCAGCCGAGCTTGAGGAGGTTTGGGCGGGGGTATCGGGCCCTTCTATCAAGTTCATTTCGGACCTAAGCTGGCCCCTGTTCAGGCTTAGGTGCGTGGCAGACTGGAAGGGGGTGATGGAGCAGATAAAGCTGTCTCCCGGCGGTTTGGTTGTGGAGGTGGCTTCCGGCGCATCGGATCCCGTACCAACCGCGGTTGCACTTCTGCATGGTTCTTCGGGCAGATACGTGTCGGCCAACCTCAACCGAAATCTTACGGATGGACTGCGAAGGGCTCTGGGGAGATTGCCCATAGAGTGGCGCATTATAGAAGACGACGCGGTGAATCTTCCGCGGCACCTTACCGCCGAGAGTGCAGAGCTGATTGCCTTCCACCACGCCGTAAACGACGCGGTGCAAACAATCATCTTCGAAAAAGAAGGCTTGGATACGGTGGATGTGAACTGGGGAGACGTTCTGCCCGAGATGGTGCGCTTAACAGCGGCCTATTGGGCGGACGGCAGATTGCAAACCGAGGTCCGGGCGGAGTTTTTGGAACTGCTGAGGGCCTGCTGCGAAGTGCTGAAGCCAGGCGGCACCATGGCTTTTACGCACCATATGTACCAGTCTGACATCGATTTGGGATACCCGATGGATTTGTACTCTGGGTTTATCCCTTTGACGAGAGAGTGGGTGAAGAACAGTAGCCTCCCCTTGGCCGAATTCCGGTTGGAGGGTTACGATCCAGATTGGTGGTTGTTTGTGCGCAAGCAGGTGGAGTAAAAGGTCTGGGGGCGCGGTCTGCGCCCCCAAAGCGGTTCGGTTATTTCCAAGACTGGAAAGCCTCCAAGCATTTTCGGGCCGTGGCTTCTGGATCGTCGCCCAGATCAAAGAGGTCGATGGTGTAATATCCGTGGTAGCCGATGTTCCTTAAAGCGGCAAGGATCGGCTTGATTTCGAGGTTGCCCTGGCCCGGAATGAGGTGCTTGTGCTCTTTGTCGAGAATATCCTCGACGTGGATGTGCACGATGCGCCTCCCCAGCCGCCTTATTGACGCGGGCGGATCCGGATCTGTGATGTGGCAGTGGCCTATATCCAAATTCACAGCCACCCTGGGCGAGCCGACCTCTCTGATAAGACGGAGCATATCCTCGGTGTTTTCGAGGAGCAGAAGGGGCTCCGGTTCGAACGCGAGGTAAACCCCGTAGCGTTCTGCCTCCTCCGCCAGCCTGCGCACGTGGTTAACAAACGCCTCCCACTGCTGCTCGCGGTTTTCCTGGGCCCTCTCTGAGTTCAGAACCAGCACCTCAGAGCCGAACCAAGCGGCTATTTGGACTGCCCGAATCTGGTTCTCGGCGCGCTGTTCGGATGGCTCGCCGTCGCCGTGGTAGCTAACGGATGCGACAGCGATGTTGAGCAGGTCCATGCGCCGCCGCAGTTCCTCACAGCGCTCCTCCTTGGTGGTTTCCGGGCGCAGGTCCGGAGCTTCGAGACAGAGCTCAACGCCGTGGTAGCCGATAGCCGCCAATACGTCCACCACGCGCTCGGTCTCCCAGCCCTTGAAGCCGGCAGTTCGGAATCCGATTCTCACCGCTGTAGCGCCCCCGCCGCTCGCCGGTCAGCAACAGGCTGACCAAGCTTCTCGAGGATTTCGTCTGGCTTCTCGGCGGCTCTAAGCATCTCCTCTTTGCTTATCTTGCCGGCCAAGTACAACTCCAAGAGCGACTGGTCCAGGGTCTTCATGCCTAGGCTTACACCGGTTTGGATGTCGGAGGCGATTGCGTAGGTCTTCTTTTCGCGGATGTGGTGCTGTATAGCTGGCGTAGCAATCATGATTTCGAAGGCGGCGGAGCGCCCTTTGCCGTCTGGCCACGGAAGCAGCAACTGCGAGATAACGGCCACGAGGTTGCCGGAGAGCTGCATTCGAATCTGCTCCTGCTGGTCAAACGGGAATACGTCGGTGATGCGGTCCACGGTTCTTGCGGCGCCTGTGGTGTGCAGAGTAGAAAGCACCAAGTGACCAGTTTCTGCGGCTGTTATTGCGGCGGATATTGTGGCCAGGTCTCGCATTTCGCCAACCAGAATCACGTCCGGGTCCTGGCGCAGTGCACGAATAACGCCCTCCGCGAAGCTTGGAACGTCAACGTGCACCTCCCTTTGGGTGATGATGGACTTCTTGGGTTGATGATAATACTCAATAGGATCCTCGATGGTAATAATATGGCGGTCCATGTTGGTATTGATATAGTCCACCATCGACGCCAGGGTGGTGGTTTTACCGCTTCCGGTTGGGCCCGTGACCAGTATAAGGCCGCGCGGAGCCTGAAGGAGCCTTTCGATATGCCGCGGCAGGCCTATCTGCTCGAACGTAAGGAGCTTGTAGGGGATAAGGCGCATGTTGATGGCCACCGTTCCCTTTTGCATAAAGGTAGCCACGCGGAAGCGCGCCTTGTCTCCGTAGCTGAAGCCGAAGTCTGCCCCGCCTCGCTCCTCCAGGTCCTTAAGGGCGCGGTCCGGCGATATAGCGCGCATGATGGCCTCGGTCTGGTCCGGGGTTAAGCGTCCGAACTCTTCGAGGCGGACCAACCGGCCGTGAAGGCGAATCGTGGGCGGCTCGCCGGCGGTGATGTGGAGATCCGACGCGTCGCGTTCAATAACAATGTCCAGCAGTTCGTTTATGTCAATGGTCAACGTGGAACACTCCTTTCGAAAGGAACCCGAGAAACTAAGTATTGGAATATTGAGGAACAAGACTGCAGTCGGGTGTATTATAGCACGCCGCGAGAAAAAGGTAAACGAAACCAGGGCAAGGCCGCAATCCGCAAGCGAAAGTGAACGCAGCAACCGCTGTCGGATTCGGCCCGGCAGTGCTTTTCGCCTCTGCGCCGCCGCAAAACCGCAGATTTCCTCGGGAGAAAAGCGCTTAAGAAGCAGCCGCAGCGAGCGCCTGGTCCAGATCCGCTATAATATCGCGCACGTCCTCTATTCCGATAGAGAGGCGCACAAAGTCCGGGGTGACGCCGGTAGCCTCCTGCTCTTCTGGTGTGAGCTGTTGGTGCGTGGTTGTGGCGGGATGGATGGCCAGCGACTTGGCATCTCCAACGTTTGCCAGGTGCGAGAACAGCTTCAGAGAGTTGATGAAGCGGCGGCCGGCTTCCTGCCCGCCCTTTATGCCAAAGCCCAGGATTGCCCCAGCTCCGCGGGGGAAGTACTTACTGCACAGATGGTAGGTCGGGTGGTCCGGAAGGGCGGGATAGTTCACCCAAGAGACTTTGGGGTGCTCCTTAAGCCACTTTGCCACCGCCAAAGCGTTACTGCTGTGCCTTTCCATGCGGAGAGACAGGGTTTCGAGGCCTTGGAGGAAGAGGAATGCGTTGAAGGGGCTCATGCATGCGCCGATATCCCTAAGCATTTGGACGCGCGCTTTTACTATGAATGCCGCCTCGCCGAAGGCATCCACATACCGTATGCCGTGGTAGCTGGGATCGGGTTCGGTTAGCTCGGGGTAGCGGCCGTTGGCCCAGTTGAACTTGCCGCTGTCCACAATCACTCCGCCGATGCTGGTTCCATGCCCGCCTATGAACTTTGTGGCGGAATGGATGACGATGTCTGCACCCCACTCGATTGGCCGGCAGAGATACGGGGTGGCCAAGGTGTTGTCGATAATCAGCGGGACTCCGGCATCATGGCACACCTTGGCAACGGCTTCTATGTCAAGAATATCAAGCTTGGGGTTGCCGAGCACCTCCGCAAAAACTGCTCGGGTTTTGTCGTTTATGGCTCTGCGGAAGTTCTCCGGGTCCGATGGGTCTACAAACCTAACAGTTATTCCGAGCTTTGCAAACGTGTGGTGGAACAGATTGTAAGTGCCGCCGTAAAGGCTTTGGGATGAAACGATTTCCTGGCCGGCAGAGGTGATGTTCAAAATTGCAAGGGTTTCGGCGGCCTGGCCCGATGAGGTGGCCAGTGCACCAACCCCGCCCTCCAAAGCCGCCATGCGCTTTTCGAACACGTCGTTTGTTGGGTTCATTATGCGCGAATAGATGTTGCCGAACTCCTGAAGCGCAAACAGTCTGGCGGCGTGCTCGGTATCCTTGAAGCAGTACGAGGTGGTTTGGTAAATTGGCACGGCGCGGGCGCCGGTGGTTGGGTCGGGCTGTTGGCCGGCGTGAATCGCCAAAGTGTCGAAGTGATATTTCGTATCAGGCATTTTTTCTCTCCGCAGTATAGTTTTGACTAAACCGACTTACTTTATCAAAATTATAGGGTTCTTGGGGGGCGCAAGTCAACTGTCTGGGGGCAACGGCTGGGCTTTTCAAAACCCTGAACGTACCGCTCGAACCCTTTCTTTTGGTCGGCAGCCCCATTCCAAAGCCCTAGCCCTCCTCCCAACACCACCCCCTCAACCCCAGCCCTTCTCCCACCCAGGGGAGAAGGGAGCACCCGCTTCCCCTCCCCCGAAACTGGGAGAGGGGCCAGGGGTGAGGGCAAGCCAGCCCCTCCGCATATTTGGGGCCGGCCGCATCTCAATCCTTGCTTATTACGAACAATGCCTCCTCGGCAAGGAGGTTGTCGATGTCCACCAAAGGGCGGCACTCGCCGTCTGCGTACGCGTAAGCCGCTTCTATGGTTACCCCAAGCTCTCCGCACCACTCCTTGAAATCCCTGATGGTAAGCAATCGGATATTTGGGGTGCTGTGCCACGTGTACGGCAGTATAGGAGTTACCGGCATGCGGCCGTCCGCGTAAAGCTGAAGGCGAACGCGCCAATGGCCGAAATTCGGAAAGCTAACTATGCATTTGCGGCCGACGCGCGTCATATCCTTCACAACCACGCCGGGCTTGTAAACGGTTTGAAGGGTTTCCTCAAGCACAACGAAGTCGAAACTTTTATCGGTGAAGCCACGCAGACCCTCATCCAGATCGGCCTGTATAACCGGGACTCCGCGGGATACACACTGAAGCACCCTTTCCAAATCGCGCTCCACTCCCTGTATAAACGACTTTTTCGTATCCCTGAGGGAGGCTAGGAGGCTGCCATCTCCGCATCCAAGGTCCAAAACAGAAGCCCCCTCGGGGATAAGATTTAGGATGAGAGCATGGTCCCATCTCTCCCGTGGTCCCTCCTCCTGAGGGATTCCCCGGGCCTCGAGCATGGCAAGCGCGGCCAGTGCCTCGCCAATCACGGGGCGGTTTTCCAGGAACGCCTGGAGTATGTCTCTGTACTCGGAAACACTCATTTAGCCGCTACTCCCTCCAAGAAATCGGATATCAGTCGGCTTATTGTGTCAACTTCCAGCAAAAAGGCATCGTGGCCGTAGGATGATTCTATGTTGACGTAAGTAACCGGCAGGCGATTGGCACAAAGCGCGTTGACCCATTCCTTGCACTGGGCCGGGGTATAAAGCCAATCGCTGGTAAAAGAGACCACAAGCCACGCACAGCGCGCCCTGGAGGCCGCTTTAGTCAAATCGCCGTCGCCCCAATTCAGAGAGGCGTCGTAGTAATCCATGGCTTTGGTCATGTACAAATAGCTGTTGGCATCGAAGCGCTCGCTGAAACTGCGGGCCTGGTGGATGAGGTAGCTCTCCACCTCGAAATCAACGTCGAAGTGGAAGCCGGGCTCTTTGCGGTTGCGCAGGCGGCGACCGAACTTGCGCTCCATGCTGATTTCTGAGAGATAGGTGATGTGGCCTATCATCCGCGCAACGCCCAGTCCCTTTTCCGGCGCATGCGAGTTGTCGTACAGCCCATCTTGGAAGTTCGGATCGGTGCGTATTGCGTGCCGGGCAACCGCATTGAAAGCCAACCCCTGGGCGCTTAAGCTTGGCGAAGCGGCCAAAACAATGCTGGCCTTGAGCCTATCCGGAAAGGCCAAGCCCCACTCTATTGCCTGCTGGCCGCCTATGGAACCGCCGGCCACAGCCAAAAGTTTTTCAATGCCAAGGTGGGTAATCAAACGCTCCTGCAGGCGCACCCAATCGCCAACGGTAACCACAGGGAAGGTTAAGCCGTACGGTTTGCCGGTGGCTGGGTTTATGGATGTGGGTCCGGTGGTGCCGTAACAACTGCCCAAAACGTTGGAGCAAATGATAAAGTATTTGGTTGTATCGAACGCTTTGCCCGGACCGACCATGCTGTCCCACCAGCCGGGGCGGTCTTTGTACCACGGCCTGCCCAAAGCCTCCGGGTCTCTGTACCAGCCGGCAACGTGTGCATCGCCGCTGAGGGCGTGGAGTATAAGTATGGCGTTATCCCGCTTGGGGCTGAGCTCTCCGAAAACCTCGTATTCCACATCCACGGGGAAGAACAGGCTTCCGCAGTCAAGCGGCAGGGGATTGTTTTCGTCGGCGAGGCGAACGCGGTGCGGCTCCACATACCCCACGGAGCGGGGGGAATCCGGTGGGTCGTGCTTTCGAACGGATTTGCCAACTAATGCGTTAAGCGGGTCACTCATAGCAGCAGCGACTCAGTTTTGAAGGGTTTTCTTTCTAAAGTTTTGTTGCCTTATACGGACACAACAGTATCTAAATAATATCACCCGCGCCTGAGGAAGTCAAAATCAACCAAACTCAAGCAGGGGAAAGGCAGTAGCGGGGTGCCAAACAGCGGGGCTGAAAGCTTTCCCGAAGCTTTGGTGAGGCATTCTTTGCGGGATTTGTGTTCACAATTTTTCCGCAAGGCCGCAGAAAGGTTTGACAAATTTGAAAGAATGTGGTATTACTGAGGCGAAGCTAGGGATAGGAAGCTTTGTTTTGGGTTTGAAAAGCTTCCTGAGAGCTGGGGCTTAAGAAAAGCGGGTTTCTGCCGATAAAAGGTTTGGAAGGATGCGAAAGGGGTGGTTTTCAGAGGAGATTTTTGAGGGAGTAAGGGCTCGCTAGGAGGGAGCAACGCCTGTTACAAAGAAGCCATCTCCGTAAGGGGATTGAAACCTTTTTCAGTCGGCTCCCCGCGCTTGATGCTCTGCTTGAGCGAGTTACAAAGAAGCCATCTCCGTAAGGGGATTGAAACACGAACTGGACCTCATCGGTCCGGCCGATACTTGTCTTGGCCGCCTCATGCGCCTCGTTGACGTCGGCCTTCTGGCGGCTAATGAAGGCCGAGTCTTCGGGCCGGATGGGGATCACCCCAAGGGTGTCCCCGTCGAAATCACCGCCCAGGGCCTTCATGGCCCAGGCGGTGCCGACCCTAATGGCCGTCCTGGGTCCCGGCACAGCCCAGACGACCAAAATCCTGAACGTCGGGTATCGGAAGAGGAGTGCCGGACCCTCTTCCGGTACCGGGGCCTGAATAACAGGGACGGGTCCCTCGGCCCTCTTCAGGACCTCCTCGCGGAGATCCTCGAGACCCTCCGGCGCCGGCCAATCCTTCAGCTCGCCCAGCTCCGGCGCGAACACCGCTGGGCGCTGGCGCGCCTTCAGGACGTCCCCGATGGCGGTTTCGAGGACGTCCTGGAACCGTCTCCAATCGTTACAAAGAAGCCATCTCCGTAAGGGGATTGATGCGGCCTTACACAAGGCCTAAGGTTTTTGAAAAATAGCGCACGAAGGGCCCTTCTTTAGACCGCCGAACAGAGAAGGGCCCTTACAATTTCATCCCCCTGCTTGCACCACCGGGTCAGCCGGTAAACCTGGGTTCAGCTGGGGTTGTGGAAGTGCGGTGCAAACGGTCCTCTGCGGTTTGAAAGGGAAGCCCCGCCGTTGGGGGGCCTTGCATCCCAAATTGGGGATGCAAAACGGCGGGGCTGGCGGCCGCCGGCTTGCAAAAGGTAAGTTTCGTCGGCGGCCTTCAAGCCTGCACGTCAACATCCAGCTCGCGTTGGTTTACCAGCGATATGCGGGCGCTTCCGCAGGCTTTGCACCTAAGGGAAAACCCGGCTTCAGGCTCGTACTCGGTTCCGCATTCTTCACAGCGGCATTTCGGTTTTACCAAATCGATCTCCAAAACAGCGTTCGGCATGCCGGCCTGGCCGCGGATCTTTTGAAACTCCTCCTGAAGCTCATCCAAATCGTGGCCCGTCCAGGCGCCCATCCGAACGCGAACGATTTTGGCCTCGCTTAGGCCTTTCTCTCGGGCGCGGCGCGCCGCCAAGGCGGCTATCTCGTATGCAGTAGCCGATTCGTGCATACTTTGTCACCCGCTTTCCAAGCAAACTGCCTGCCGCCGGGAACCGCTTGGCTTGGCAAACGGTCAGCAAGCTGATGACGCGGGGCGCTTACGGTCTCCAGCGCAACTGTGGCGGCCTTAAGCGGCCTGTAAACCCCCTGCGGATACACTCCTATTGCCAAGCACAGCACAGCCAGCACCGCCATTGTTGCGCACAGGCCGGCTGGAGCCTCGCGCACCTCGCTTATTTGCGCCGAAGCCTCTCCCCAGAAAATCGACTTTGCGGCGCGGAGGAGCACAAGCACCGTAATCAGGCTTGTTGCAAGCGCCAGAACAACGGCCCACCAACTGCCGATGAGCGCTCCGGCCGTCAGCAATGCAAGTTTGCTTTGGAAACCGTTGAACGGTGGAACGCCGGCCAGGCTGAGCGCTCCGGCGAAAAAGCAGAAGCTGGTTACGGGCATTCGCTTTGCCAGGCCGCCCAACTGAGAAATGGAGCGGACTCCAGTGGAGTATATAACTGCGCCGGCCGCCAGGAACAAAAGCGACTTCGCAAGAGCGTGGTTCACCAGATGGAAAAGCCCTGCGTAAAGGCCGAGCTGTGTTCCTATGCCGAAGCCCATAAGCACATAGCCCATTTGGCTTACCGAAGAATACGCCAGCATGCGCTTTACGTCGTCCTGCGCCAGCGCCATCAGGTCGCCCAGCACCAGCGTGAACACCCCAAGGGCCAAAGCGAACGTGGCCACCGACGCATGCTCGGGGTAGAAGATGCTTACCGTTCTAACCAGCGCATAGATGGCCACTTTGAGCATAACTCCGGAAAGGAGGGCCGACACCGGGGTTGGAGCTTCGGCGTGGGCATCCGGCAGCCACGGGTGGAACGGCGCTATTCCGGCTTTGGTGCCGAAACCCACGATGAGGAACGCAGAGGCAAGGGCAACCGTGGTTGTTGGGAACTGCCCCGCAATTGTCCTCAACTCGGATACCAGCAGGCCGCGCCCGCCACCGAGGATGTTGGCGCCGGAGGTATACACCAGCACGCATCCGAACAGCGAGAACGTTATCCCCACAGTGAGAAGCATTAGGTATTTGTAGCCGGCCTCCAGCGCGCGCCTGTTCCAGTAGTGCGCCACCAAAAGCCCGCTGGCGATTGTGCTGGCCTCCACTGCAACGTACAGCATGATGATGTTGTTGGATACGCAGGCCCAAAGCATGGTGGCGATAAACAGCATCAGCCAGCCGTAGTAGGCCGACAGCCGCCTTTCGGTGGCGGCGGCTTCGGTTTCGCCGCCTTCGGCGTGGTGCTTCATGTAGCGCAGGGAGTAGATGGTTGCCAAAAGCCCAACCAGAGAAACAAGCACAACCAACAGCGCGCTCAGCGCGTCCATGTAAAGCTGCCCACCGAAAGCGGTTAAAACAGCGCCGCCAAGCACCTCGCCTGCCGCCCATACGGAGAACGCAAATGCCCCAACCGCACCAATCAGCGCCAAAACCTCACGCGACCAAAGCCATGTGCGGCCCAGGATGGGTATTAAGCATGCCACCGCGGCCGGTACAATCACCAGCAGTACCGGCAGTGCCGACGTTGTTCCCTCAGCCATATCCCCCTCCTTTTACCAGTGAAGCTCCGACAGGCGGAACGTATCTGTTGTGCCGTGCTTTTCTCTTATGCCGGCAATTATGTAAAGCAGGAGGTAAACGGTTACCACCACCTCGGTTGCTATGCCGGCAAGGGCGGTTTCGCGGATGGTTGGTGCAAGGCTTACAAGGCTCAGGTGAACCCCGTTTTCCAGCAGGCACAGGCCGATTACGGTTTTCACGGCGTCGCGCCGCGTTAATATCCCGTAAAGCCCAAGGGCGAACACTGTAAAAGCAACGGCCAGGTTCGTTTCGGCCAGAGGCACGTTTGGGCCTTTCAAATTGATGAACAGCGATGCATGCGCGTGGGTGAACCAGTACATCACCAGAAGCAGAGCGATCGCCAGCACAGCAGATACGCCAAAGCCGATAATCGGCTTCGTTTCCTGCTCAGCGCCGGCTGTGGCCCTCCATAGGAACCAGGGCACCAGCACCGCTTTCGTTACAAGGGCTGTGGCCGCCCAGTAGAACAGAGAGGGGTTTTGAAGGGCGTAGGATGCCAGCAGTCCGCATATCAGCAGTGCTTGGAACAGATAGGCTGTTGTGGCGTGCCTAAGGTTCCTCGCTTCCACGGCCGCAAAGCTTGTGAATATCATCATCAAGCTTAAAGTGTGTATCAACTTTGGGCTGATTTCCGGCATTTTTCACACTCCTATGCTTGCAAACGCCAGCGCTGCCAGCGCCACAAACAAAACCCGGCCCATATAGTTCATGGCCTGGTCGATTCGGAGGCGCGGGCTGACAGCCTCAATCACCGCGGCGATGATGAAAAGAATCAGCACCTTAATCAAGGTGAGGAGCACAGAAACCGGCCAGAAGCCCACCGTCGGCCACGGCACGAACACCTGCACCAACAGCAGTGCGTAAACCACCTGCCGCATCAACAGGGCCAGTTTGGTCACGGCCAGGTTCGGCCCGCTCTGCTCCAACAGCGGTCCGCCGGCGATTTCGGTTTCGGCCTCGGTGATGTCAAACGGCAGTTTGCCCATCGTGGCTTGCAGAGCAAGGAAGAAAGCTATGCCCGCGCAGGCCATAGATATGCACGGCCCGTTCTGGGCGTTCCAGGCCACCATATCTTCAAGCCTCATGGACCTGCTTTTAACGGCGGCGGTGATGAGCGCAGTAACGACCACCGGTTCCACAGAGAGCAGAAGCATTATCTCCCTTGCACCGCCGGCTATCGAGAACGGGTTTCCGGAGGCCGCCGCCATGGCGATAAGGGCCGCCGCTCCAAGCGTTAGGAAGTAAATCCACGCCACCATATCGCCGGTCAGGTTGGCCCCGCCCATCGGAGTGAGGAGCCCAACCGTGAGGAACGCTCCGAAGGCCACCGCGGGGGCGAACCGAAACACTGCGTTTGCGGTGCTCCTGAGCTCTTCCTTGCCCAAAAGCTTCAGGATGTCTATGTATCCCTGGGTTATCGGAGGGCCTTTTCTGGAGTGCACAATCGCTTTCATTTTTCTGACCACACCCTCGAATAGGGGTGCGATTAAGAGTATCACCGCTCCGTTGGCTATAGCCGCAACCATAGTCGTGCCCCCTTCAAGCTTATCTCACAACAGCAAGCAGCACGGCCAGCACCACGGCCATGCCCACAACCTGCCATATCAGATACAGTTGTGGCGTGCCCACGTGCGACCGGCTGATGCTTGAGACCAGATTCGCCCCGAATTTAACCAGCGGATTGAACAGCCAGCGGTCGATGTCCAGCATCGTTCGAATGGAGGGAGTTCCCCCAATTCTCGGCAGTGGTATGCTGGGGTACACCCGCGCGAATGCCGTGTTGAACGGCGAGTAAAGCCCATGCGCCCTGAAGCGCACCTCGTCGTCAGCATGCTCTTCCCCGCCGTACCAAGTGGGCACGCTTCTCACGGCCGCTCCGCCGAGCCGGCGCACCGCCTCCGCGATGAGCACGCAAACCGCCAGCGCAATCAGCAGTCCTATCGGATTCCAAGCGGCAGAGGCGTGGCCGGCAGCTCCAACCGAAGCAAGCGATCCCAGCATTCCCACTCGGAACACTTTTTGCGAATCGAATATCATGTTCAGCCCCGATACCACCCAGTACGGAGAGAGGCCGATGATCAAGCATGCGAGAGCCAAAATACCCTGCGCCGCGGTCATTGTTTTGGGAACCGGGTTCAGCTCTTCGCGGCTGGGAGCCAGCTTGCCCAGGAACGCCGTGCAGCAGTACCTCAGCGAGTATCCAAGCGTGCTCAGGCTGACAAAGAACGCCGCAACTGCCGCAACCAGGAACGGGGCAAACTGTATCCCTCCGGATACCGAAGCCTGGTATATAAGCCACTTCGATACGAACCCGTTTGTAGGAGGGATTCCGGACAAGCTTAGGACGCCCACCAATCCCGCCGCGGCTGTTAACGGCATCACCGCCATCAGTCCGCCGACCTTGTTCAGGTCGCGCAGGCCGGTGGCGTAAAGAACCGAGCCGGCGTTCATAAACAGCAGGGATTTGTACAGCGCATCGTTCAGTATGTGGAAGCCGGCGCCCAGGAACGCCACCAAGGCAACCGCTGGCAGTCCTTCTGGCCCGGAAAACGCCACTCCGATGCCCATTGCCAAAAAGATGTATCCGGCCTGGCTCATGCTGGAGAAAGCAAGCAGGCGTTTTGCATCCCCCTCCTGCATTGCACGCAGGCCCGTTACCAAAGCCGATATAACGCCAAGCGCGGCCACAACAATCCCCCAAACCAAAAGCTCCGTGCGGGTTGCAGATGCCGGCAGGGCGTCGTGGAATACGCGTAGCACACCGTAAATGCCAAGCTTGCTGGTTATTCCGGACATCACCGCCGAGACTGTGGATGGCGCCGCTGGGTAAGCATCCCGAGCCCAGTCTCCCATGGGGAATATGCCCGCTTTTGTGGCGAAGGCAAGGAGGTACAGCGCCAGCAGAAGGTGGCGCACCGTCGGAGCGGCATCGGTCAGACCGCGGGCATGTTCCACAAAGGCGAACGAGTCTGTTGCGCGCCATAACACAACAGCGGTAACCAGCAGGCCGGCGGTGGCGACGTGCGTCATCACGAAGTACTTAAAGCTGGCTCTCGTGACTGCAGGCTCGTCGCGCTCAAACGCAACGAGGAAGTAGGAGACGAGCGTCATCAGCTCCCAGAAGGCGATAAAGAACAGCCAGTCTGCCACGCTTACAACGCCAATCATGCTGGCAACAAAAAGCTGGAACAGGCAGTAAAAGCGGCCGGGGTGCTCTTTTGTGTATCTGCTCATGTATCCGATTGAGAAGACGGCGGCCATCAGCGGGATTGCTGTTACCAACAGCAGGAAGCCTGCTCCGAGGCGGTCGATGTGCACAGCCAGCTCGCTTCCGAAGCGCGGGAGCTGCGCCACCGGAGTGTAGAGAACTTTTCCGGTGGTCAGCACCCTCAGCGCATCGGTCCACGCAAGCGCTGTTGCGACGGCGGTTACCGCGGCGGCCGTCCATCCCGCGGCTTTCCAGGAGCGGATCGGGCCGACGACCAGTGCTCCCAGGATAAGCAGCAGAAGCGATATCTCCACGTTGCAGAGCATCTTTCACCTCCGAAATTCACGGAGACAGCGCCAACCTAGACACGATGGGAATGCCGGCTATTGGAGCCGCCAGCGTCAGCAAAATCACCAGCACCAGTATCCACTCCATCGTGCGGGGCGGGTCGAGAAGGCTTCCGGCCGCCCCAGGCGAGGAGGGCTGCACAGGGTGGCCTTCGGATACGGCAGGCGAAACAACCTTTGGAGTGCCGAAGAAAACCTTCTGCCCCACCCACAGGAACCACGCAAATGCCACCAGGCTTTCAACCAGGATAAGCACCAGCGCTATGGGTCCAAATGCGCCTTGCACCTGAAGCGCTCCGGCCAGAACATACATTTTGCTCCAGAAGCACGCCAGCGGTGGGATGCCGGTCAGCGCAAAGGCACCGACAAAGAACCCCACGGCCGCCAGCGGCATGCTTCTCACCAGGCCGGAGAGCGCCGATATGCTTCTTGTGCCGCAGGCGTAAGCAATGCACCCCACGGTGAGGAATAGAGTGGTCTTGGCACACGCGTGCATCAGGATATGCAGGACCGATCCGCGCAGGGCCATGGGAGCGCCGAGCGACCCCAATCCCAAGCCCAGCAGGATGTAGCCCAACTGGGCGATTGTGGAGAAGGCCAGAAGCCGCTTCAAATCATCCTGCATGAAGTACAGGTACAGCGCCGCGAACATCGTGGCCAAGGCCGCCCACGAGACCAACAGGCCCATGCCGACTGGCAGTTCCCATCCGGAAAGCAGAAGGCGGGCCACAAGGAAAACGCCGGCCTTAACCATTGCGGCCGCGTGCAGATAGGCGCTTATAGGTGTTGGAGCGGCCATCGCGTCTGGAAGCCATGTGTAGAAGGGGAGCTGAGCGCTTTTGGCCCAGGCCGCTATCAAAAAGCATGCAAAGGCCCAGCTTCTTAAAGCGGGAGGCATGCTTCCAAGGCTCTGGAAATCCATTGAGCCGGTGGCGCAGTAAACCCAAATCAGCCCTCCGAGGAAGAAAAGGCCCCCGAAGGATGTCATCACCAGGGCTTTGATGCCGGCTTTCAGGCTTTCCTCGTTGTTGTAGAACGAAATCAGCGCCCACGAGCACAGGGTGGTCATCTCCCAGAAGATCAGCATTTGGAGCAGTGTGGGAGATACAGCCAAGCCGGCCATGGAGCCCACAAAAAGCATCAGCCAGAAGTAGTAGCGGGCGTGCCCTTCGTGGGTGGGGTGGTCTTTGTTTTCCGGCGAGAGGTAACCCATGGAGTAGAAGGTTATAATCACCCCGATTACGCTGCACACAAGCAGCATAACGCAGGAGAGCGGATCGAGGATGTAGCCCATCAGTCCCTTTGCCGCTCCCTTTCCCAACCACGGGAACCCGCCGAAGCGAAGAGATCCTTCTGCCGTGGTGGAGCAAAGCACCACTGCGGCGGCGGCAGTTACAACCGTGGTTGCGGCCGCCGCGTATTTGGAGGCTCTATCTCTGACGGCAATGCATACCACGGCGCCCACAAACGGCAGACCAACTGCCAGCGCAACCAGCGGCTGCATGGTTCATCCCTCCTAAAACCTCGGTTCAACCGGCCGCGTAATCGCCAACATTGTTTGCGAAGGGCGCGAGATGCGCTTCGCAAACGCCCCCGAAATGCGCCCCCCGCACTGAGGGTTTGTGCCGCGCAACCGTGCGCCTCTGCGCACTGAGGCGCACCCGCGCCCTTCGCTAAACGAAGAATTTGCCAACTCAACCGCAGGCGCCGCCAACGGTACCCTTCATCGGCTGTTGGTTCTGGCAAACCCTTCGAAAACCAGCGCGCTTCTCGGCAGGCGCAAAACCTAAGCTGTTACCCGTACCCGCTCCTTTTCAAGGTAGCTTTCCAGGTCAAACCCCGGAGGCAGATGCTGTTGTTTTTGCGGTTCGATCTTCTTTGGAACAATTCCCAGCGCCAGTGCCGCACCGTATATAATTGCCTCTGGCCTTGGAGGGCATCCGGGTATGTAAACATCCACGGGAACCACCGTGTCTGCGCCGCCCAGCACGTTGTAAGTATCGAACCAGATGTTCCCACCGACCGCGCAGGTGCCAACTGCAATCACCACTTTCGGGTCGGGGGTGGCTTCGTACAGGCGCCTCAAGGCCGGAGCAACCTGACGGCTCACCGCACCGGACACCACAAGCGCATCTGCATGCCGCGGACTGCCCACCAGCTTCATGCCAAAACGCTCCACATCGTAGTAGGGCGTAAGCACGTCGATGACTTCGATGTCGCATCCGTTGCAGGCGCCGCAGTTGGTGTGGAACAGCCAAAGCGATTTTTTGAACATCTTTCGGCACAGCTCTTGAATCATCAGGCGGCCTCCTCTCTAACCAGCGGCTCCGGCTTGGCAAGCTCTATCGGAGGGCCAGCCGGGTAGATGCCGTGTTTGCTTTCCTCTCCCGGTCCGCGCCCTCTCCAGCGAACGGTGCGGAATTTGTCTATGGCGTTGTCGGTTTCGAAGCAGCGGCCGCACCGCTGACAGCTTGACATCCAGATAAGCATCTCCGACTTCAAATCGGACTTATCGGTGGTGGCGGTTTCGAACTTATCCGTTGGCCAGATTGCTTTTTCAGGGCACACTTCGTAGCATCTGGCGCACTGGATGCACCGATCGAGATGGAAGGTAATCCGAGCCAGCTCGCCGATGTCCTCGATAACTATACAGCGCGGTGGGCATACCCGGGCGCAGCCGCCGCAGCCTATGCACTTTCTGGCATCGAATTCGATTCTGCCCCTGAATTTGGGCGGAACCTCCGAGGGCTGGAACGGATACGGCAGGGTAACGCGGCCCGCCTTGAAGCAGATAACCGCTTCTTTGAATTTGGCTTTAAACATAACTGTCACTCCTTAAGCCAGCTTTTGCGTCGGCTCATCTCCTCCAGCTCCCGCCTGGTGTAAATCCGTATCTGGTTGGTGTTCACGTCGATGGTCTCAACCCGCTCTGTGCACGAGAAGCACGGGTCGTAACTGCCGATGCTTATCGGCACATCCGCCAACTGCTCACCCTGTATCATGCACGGAACAGCCTGAAGGTTCGGATAAGTGGGCGCTCTAACCCGCCAGCGGTACGGGCGGTTGTCGTCGCCGGTTAGCACGTAATGGTGAGCTTCGCCTCTTGCCGCCTCCACCGAGCATAATCCAATCCTTCCAGAGGGCAGTTCGCTTTCTATCTTTGCCATCACGGGACCGCCCGGCATGTCGTCCAGCGCTTTCCGAACAAGGCGTATAGACTCGAACACCTCCAGAATGCGCACCATCGTTCTGGCCCAGCAGTCGCAGCCGTCTTGGTACTGGATTTGAACCCCAAGCTCGGCGTAGGCGGCGTAGGGGTGGTCCACCCGCACATCGATGGGAACGTTGGAGCCTCTGGCAGTGGGACCGACAGCCCCGTAAGCGCGTGCATTCTCCTCTGTTAGAATGCCAACCCCTTTCAAGCGGACCATCAAGGTTGTATCAACCGCCACGGCGTCTGCCACCGCCTTGAACTCGGCTTCCACCTTATCAAGCACGCGCCTTATGTCTTCGGCCGCATCCTGGTCGATGTCGAACCGCACGCCGCCGGGGAGGTTGGACGAGTAGTGCTTGCGGTTGCCGGTTATGCGCTCCATCAGCCACATTACCGGCTCGCGGATGCGCCACACCTGCATCAGCACCGTGTCGAACCCCAAGATATGCCCAGCAAGGCCAACCCAAAGCAGATGGGAGTGTATGCGCTCTAGCTCCAAAAGGATGGAGCGAATGTACTTTGCGCGCATTGGCACATCGATGCCGCAGGCTCTCTCCACGGCTTCGCAGTATGCACAGGAGTGAGCCTGGCCGCATATACCGCATATCTGCTGGGCAACAAAGGGTATCTGGTTGTAGTTCAGCTCGCTGTCGCCGAGTTTTTCGATGGCGCGGTGGTTGTAGAAGCCGCGGTAGTCGCACCCAACAACCTTTTCACCGTCGAGAAACAGGCGGAAGTAGGCTGGTTCTTCCAATGTTGGGTAGAAGGGACCAAGCGGAACCACCGTGGTGCCTTCCGGGGCTTCCCTGCGCGGCGGGGCGTTCTGCGGGGCGGATGCAAACCGTTCGTTGTATCGATACTCGCGGCGAAGAGGGTGCACGCCTTCGGGGAAATCGTCCGGGAGGACCAGGCGGCGCGGGTCTGGATGCCCGACGGGAATGATGCCCAGCAAATCACGCGCCTCCCGTTCCGCCCAACCGGCAGCCGGAACCATCGGGGTTACCGATTTAACCATTGGGTCCTCGGGAGGCACGTGGCACTGAAGCACCAAGAAAGTGTGCTGTTTATCGAAGGCCACCACATGAGAGAAGCGAAAATCCCCTGTTTTCTCGCGCATGTCGGTGGCAACACTTATAACAAATCTGGCTCCCAGGGAGTTGACAGCATAGGCTGTAACTTCCGGCAGTGCTTCCCTGTCAACTGTCACCACTATCTGGTCTTTCACATACTCCTCTGGGTGCCGCAGTACATCGGGGAACCGCGTCCACAGCTTGGTAAGGAGTTCATGTTGTGCAACCATAGTTCACCCCGCTTTCTCATCACACCCAATCAAAACCTGCCGAAGCAGGCTGGCCAAACCAACCGCCGCAGAGCGAACCTCGGCGCACATTTCGCAGCCGACGGCAACGCTTTTCGGCTGGATGGCCAGAAGGAGGCATTTGGCGCCCAATTCGGCCTCCAGATACTGCATTGTCAGCTTAAGCGGCATTCGGTGCGTATCCATGCCGCGCCCGCGCAGGTGGTTGGGGTCTGGAACAGCCACATCGCCGGGCTTTCCGCCGAAATCCACAGCATCCACAAAAACCACGGTGTTCGGATGCATCTCTCTGATGCGCCACGTTTCAAGCTCTGGCGCGGTACCGCAGTCGATGGCACTGCGAAAGCCGGCTTCGTTGAGCAGGTCAACCACCAGCGGACCGGCGCCGTCATCTCCGTGGCTGCGGCTTCCAACACCAACCACCGCAACCCTCCCTTTTAACAAGCCCCTAAGAGCCTGCTCAAGCGGGCTTTCAGATGTCGATTTCGTAGAGGGTTCTGACCTGCTGATATGTGAATATGGGACCGTCTGTGCACACATAGAGATGGTTAATGCAACAGTGACCGCATTTGCCAACCCCGCACTTCATATGCCGCTCGAGGCTGGTGATCACTCGGTCTTCGGTAAATCCCATCTTTAGGAGGTCTCTGGCAACGAACTTAATCATAACCGGAGGACCGCAAACGAAAGCCGCGGTTTCCTCCGGGTTGAGCTTCACCAGCGGGAGTAGCGACCCCACAACGCCGACGTGCTGTTTCCAAGTGCCGTCCGGCACATCCACAGACTGCAGAACGTACATATCGTTTCTGGCCGCCCAAGTCTCCAGATCCTGCTTGTAATCTCTGTCCGCTGGGGTTCGCGCTCCGTACAACAGCCAGATGTCGCCGTAGTCGTTGCGGTTGGCGAGAACATGGAAAATAAGCGGCCGCAGTGGTGCAAGACCGCATCCGCCGCTTACGATAAGGAGGTCCATACCCTTGGTTTGTTCAAGCGGCCAGCAGTTGCCCAGCGGACCGCGAATGCCAACCCTATCGCCAACTTTGAGGGCGTGCATCGCGCGTGTTACTTTGCCGCGGGCCACCACCGTCAGCTCGAAAGGGCACGGCTCCATCGGGTTGGATGCGAAGCCTATGGGTGCTTCTCCCACTCCGAAAACGGTGACCTCCACAAACTGCCCGGGCTCCCAACTGAAAGAGCTGGCGAAATCTTCATCCTCAAAGCGGAGTCTGAAAGTTTTCGTATCCGGAGTTTCGTCAACAATCCGCTCTACGACGGCTATTTTGGGGATGTAGAGGCCGCTTCCCGCACCGTCGTTAACGCCCCACATTCGGCGGGGGCGCGCTGCTGTGAGCACCATCTTATCACCCTCCGCAGTAAGCCTGGCGAAACCTAACGAAATCGGCAAACTTCTTAGGCAGGAGCCTCAAGCTTTGCTTGCTCGGAAACGGCTCTTCTTAGCCTCTTCACCACGCTTGGCACCCCCAGGTCGGCCATGCAACCCACAACACAGCGCCCGCATCCAACGCATCCGTGCCGCCCATCCCTGGTTATGTACTGATAGCTGGCTTTGTGGTAGAACCGGCGCTGAACGCGACTGCCGAAGGTTGCACGCGGGTTGTAACCGCTGGCCTCGCGTGTGAAACCCGCAAACTGGCACGAATCCCAGTAGCGCCAGCGGGTGAAGGCGCCGTCGCCGTCTTTGGTATCTTCAACATTGAAGCAACTGCACACCGGGCACAGGTTTGTGCAACTGCCGCATCGGAAGCACTCGGCGCCGAACTGGTCCCATACGCTCTGCGGCACCTCGTTGGCCGAGATGAAAAGAATGGCTTTGGCCAAGTAACTTGTGGTTTGGAACTTGGCGTCTGCGTTGAGCCAAATCGAGTCGCGTAGCTTCAGGTCCTTCTCGGAGGCATTGGCCAGAAGGTGCTCTCTTGGCGCGCTTACCTCAGCACCCTTTTCCGAGCCGACTTCGTACAGGAACCGATCGCCCAAATCCGTGAGCTGTACATCGTAGCCCGAAAATAGGTACGGGCCGGAGTCGCAGCATATGCAGAAGCATTCCTCCCGGGGCTGGTTGCACACCAAACTGAAAAGCACCGTGTTCTTGGAGCGCGACTCGAAGTGGGGGTCGCATATCTGCGAGCAGAAGAACCTCTCCTGCTGGCGCAGTGCCGTCACATCGCAGGATCTAATTCCCACGATGGCTTGGGGGCGTTCTTCCATCACGGGCTCAATCTGGATGGAGTCGTTGGTTTTATAGCGGAACAAAACCTCGTAGTGGGGAAGCAAGAACCGCTTGGGAGGGTGAATATCGTTGCCGTAATCCCACGAGATCTCATCCGGGTGCTTAATGGCGGCAAACGCAACGTCACCGCCGAACTGCCTCTTGGGGGCCACAATCTGCATCTCACTGCCGAGGCTTTCGATGAACTCACCAACCCGCGCCTTATCCAAAATGAACGCACTGCCGACTTTCATTCCACCGCCTCCAGTTCCACAGCGCAAGCCTTATAAACCGGCGTTCCGGATTCGGGGTCGCACTCGTACGAAGCCAGTGCATTTGGCGTGTTTGTGCCGAAGAAGTACGGTACGTGGATACAGCCGGGAGGCACAGCATCGCTTAAAATCACCTGGCGCACCAAACTGCCCGCTTCCGAGAAGATGCGCACCCTGCTTCCGTTTCTCAAACCCATCTCCTCGGCGTCGGCAGCGTTGAGCTCCGCGAACGGTTCGGGGTACTCTCTTGCCAGAATATGAATCATTCGCGACATGCTTCCGGTTCTGTGCGGGAAGTTCACATGGCTGGATATAAGGCGGAACATGTAGCGCTGTTTGGTATCCTCCCCGTTGGAGCCAAGCAACGCCAGCTTGGGAATTATCTCGTTCCGGGGCCAAGGCTGTCCCCATTCTTCGTCCAAGCGTGCGTAAGATACGTTGGAGTACTGCGGAACGTTCTGCGCTATCTCGTCCATCACGGCCTGCGGATCGCGGGGAAGCTCTGCGCCCAGTGCTTTTGCAATGTCGGCCATTATCTCCATGTCGGATTTGGATTCCGCCACCGGCGGAACCACCTTCCGCACGCGCTGTACGCGCCCTTCCACGTTTGTGAATGTGCCGTCCTTCTCCAGGAACGAACACGCGGGGAAGACCACGTTTGCCATGCTTGCAGTTTCTGTTAGGTACAAATCGGACACGGCGAGGAACTTCACGCTTCTGAGGGCATCCATGGAGGCCTCGGTGTTGGGCGCCGAGAGGGCCAGGTTTTCGCCGAAGAGCAGAAGCACCTCTATATCCCCGCTTCTGCACGCGTTCAGCATCTCCAATGCAGACATTCCGCCCTCGGCCGAGATGCGGCAGTTCCAAACCGACTCCCACTTTCTTCTGGATGATTCCTCGGACAGCGGCATATACCCGGGGAGCAGGTCCTTAACAGCGCCCATATCGCACGCGCCTTGGGCGTTGTTGTGACCCCTCAGCGGCATAACGGATCCGCCGAGGAGAACTGCCAAATCCGCCAGCGCTTTGACGATTTCGGTGGAATTTGCCTGCTGGAGAACACCGCTACCGAACATAACCACGGTTGGTGGATTTTCGGCCAGCATTTCTGCCATTTCGGAGACGGCTTCAACGCTTACGCCGCAAATCTCCTCAACGCGGTCTATGGATACGCTTCCGAGCGAGTGCGAAAACGGTTCGAAGCCGGGCAGTTGTTTGGAGCTGTCGGGGTACATGTCGCGAATGAGGATGGTTTTCAGGAGCACTTTGATCAGGGTTAAATCCGTGCCTGGTCGAGGGCGAACGAAGAAATCGGCAAATGCGGACAGGCGCGATGTGCGCGGATCCACCACCACAATCTTGCAGCCGTTTCTGGCGGCTTCGGCAATTCGAGAGCCGATTTGGGGAAGCTGTTCCGTAACGTTTGCTCCAACAATCAGCATGGAACCCGCCTTCGGGAGCTCGGGTATTTGCACCTGAGAGGCGGGGATTCCAACGGTTTGGAGCAGGCCGGGGATGAGAGAAGCGTCGTAAAATCGGCAGGAGCTGTCTAGGTTGGGGGTGCCGATAACCGCCCTGGCGAATCTGGAGAGCATGTAGCACTCCTCGTTGGTAAGCCTCGCGGAGCCGATAACTCCGATGGCGCGCGGACCGCGGCGGGAAAGCACGTCTCGAATGGCTGAAGCAACAGTACCCACGGCTTCATCCCAAGGCGCCGGGGTTAGCTGATCTCCGGTGCGCACAAGGGGGGTGCGCAGTCGATTTGAATTGAGGATGGAGTGAGGGCCGTACCAGCCCTTGATGCAGAGGCGACCAGAGGTAATAGGGTGGTTCTGGCTTGGGGCAACGGTAACGATTTGGTTGCCGTTGGTTTGCACATAGAGTGCGCATCCACAGCCGCAGAACCCACATGTGGTTGGTTTGCCGGTCATACCCCACCTCACTTATGCGAGACGGGGCCCACTGTTGTGGGCGCAAACACACAACCTGCGCCCCAAACCCAGCATTAACTACTTTGCGGCCGCTCGCAACCAGAAAACCGCTGGTGGGGGCGCGGTAGGCATGTACTTTGGGTAACCCAACTCGGATATCGTGAGACCTTTCACAAACATGGTTTCCATTCAAACAGCCACTAAGGCTCTTTTGGAAAAACTCTATGCTGGGCGGCTGTTTCTCCGCCCGAATGAGGTTGTAAAGCGCAGTGCCTTCGAGCCCCCCTTCGAAAAGGCACCTTCACGCAACACTGAACCGAGGCCACCGTTTGGTATCTGCGCTCGACTGGCGCGGAACCCATTATATGGCGGCCCAATTGAACCCCAGACCGGCTGCACAGCGGGAGTCGCTCAAACACTGTGCAGCATTAGCAACCTTTCGCCCTTTCTATAACACGTTTTTCACATTGTTGTCAAGCGGTTTTTTACAAAATTAAGAAGTTTTTGCGCAACTAGCAGTCTGCAGTACCTGCCGAACGTCTGCTGTGCGGTTTATTAGTGAGGGCCCTTTTCTGGGTGGTATGCGAGGAGTCAGAGGCGCGGTTAAGAAGAGGGAAGCCTGCTTGCCCTCACCCCTGACCTCTCTCCCGCGGTGTTGTTTTCCCTCACCCCTAACCCCTCTCCCAGTTTCGGGAGAGGGGAAGCGGGTGCTCCCTTCTCCCTTGGATGGGAGAAGGGCCGGGGATGAGGGGGCTTGGGAGAAGGGTTTCGAGTGGCGGCGTTCAGAGCTTTGAAAAGCCCTGTTTTGCTGGTTTTCTGTGTGCAGTTTATCAAGAAGTGTTGCGGTCCAATTCCCGCATCAAGTTTGCCATTTCGATGGCTGTGACGGCGGCGTCTGCGCCTTTGTTGCCCATCTTTGTGCCGGCCCGCTCGATTGCCTGCTCGATGCTGTCGGTGGTTATCACGCCGAAAACAACCGGCACGCCGGTGCTAAGAGACACCGTAGCCACGCCTTTTGTTACCTCGGCGGCTATGTAGTCGAAATGCGGGGTGGAACCGCGTATAACTGCACCCAGGCAGATGACCGCGTTGTAGCGGCCGGAGCGCGCCATCTTCTGCGCCACCAAAGGTATTTCAAACGAGCCGGGAACCCAAGCAACTTCGGTTCCATCCATATCTGCGCCGTGGCGCTTCAGTGCATCCAGAGCGCCTTCCAACAGCTTTGAGGTGATGAACTCGTTAAACCGGCTCACCACAATGCCGAAGCGCAGTCCTTCGGCAGTAAGTTTTCCCTCGTAAACGGTCATGCAGGCTCCTCAGATTCCACCTTGGTTTGTGCAGGATGCTGGTCTGCACCGTTGCCCGGAACGGGGAGATCATCCAGCAGATGGCCCAGCTTCTCTTTCTTGGTGATGAGATAGCGCAGGTTTTCCTCGTTATCGCCGGCACGCAGAGGAACGCGCTCCACAACCTGAAGCCCGTAGCTTTCGATACCCACGCGCTTGGCCGGGTTGTTGGTCATCAAGCGGACCTTGCACAGGCCCAAATCCACAAGCACTTGGCAGCCGAGGCCGTAGTCGCGGAGGTCCGGCTTAAAACCAAGCTGTCGGTTGGCCTCCACGGTATCGAAGCCGTGGTCCTGCAGTTCGTAAGCTTTGAGCTTGTTGAGGAGGCCTATACCCCGGCCTTCGTGGTGCGGGATGTAAAGCACAACTCCTCTGCCCTCTTCGCAGATTTTCTGGAAGGCAAGCTCAAGCTGTGCACCGCAGTCGCACTTCAGAGAGTGGAAAACGTCGCCGGTGAGGCATCCGGAGTGAATTCTCACCAGGCACGGCTCGTCCGGCGACAGTTCGCCTTTAACCAATGCTATGTACGGCCTATCGTCAACCTCGCTTGCATAGGCATGCGCAATAAACTCGCCGTACCGAGTGGGGAGGCGCGTGGTTGCCACGCGGTGGACCAACTTCTCGGTGCGCCTTCTATACTTAATGAGGTCGGCAATAGTTATGGCTTTGATTCCAAACCTCTGCGCCATCTCCAGCAGTTCCGGAGCGCGTGCCATCGAGCCGTCTTCGTTTAAGATTTCGCACAAAACGCCCACGGGGCGCATGCCGGCAAGCTTCAGCAGATCCACAACCGCCTCGGTATGCCCGGCCCGCCTGAGCACCCCGCCGGGAACGGCGCGCAGTGGAAAGATGTGCCCCGGCCTTGCCAAATCCTCCGGCTTGGTCTTCGGGTCTGCCAGCGCCCGGATGGTGACGGCTCTATCGTGGGCGGATATGCCGGTGGTGGTGCCGTGCACTGCGTCCACGCTTACTGTGAAAGCCGTACCGTGCAGGGCTGTGTTGCGGGGCGACATGAACTCCAGCCCCAATTCATCCGCTCTTTCGGGAGAAAGTGGACAGCAAAGCAGTCCCCTTGCGTGCTTGGTTATGAAGTTTACGTCCTCCGGGGTGACGCATTCCGCCGCCATGATGAGGTCGCCTTCGTTCTCGCGGTCCTCATCATCGAGGAGAATGAGCATCTTGCCGGCGCGCAGGTCTTCTATGGCTTCAGGTATGCTGGAAAATCCCATTTTTACATCCGCAGTACAGCGCAAACTGCACGTGCTTTTTCTTACCCACCGAATGCTGTGCGGCAACCGCCCCGTTCGGCGGCATGCCTATTATACCACACGCTGCAGCGCCAAACCAGTGCCGAACAGCGGCAATCTAGGCCCAGTGGAGGGGAACCAACCGATTTGCTGAAAACACCGCAGTTACAAATCTCAGTGCCCCTCAATGGGAAGCTCTTTCAGATTCGCCCCCATAGCCCTAAGCAGTTTATCTTTTGCCAGGCTATATTCGTAAACAGCCTTTAGGTAATCCGTTCTGGCCCTGCCGAGAGCGGCAATGGCATCCAAAACTTCCAGATTGATCGCTTTACCAGCCTCGTACCTCAGTCTGGATATTCTGTACTGCTCCTCGGCCTGCTTCACAACCGCTTCGCTCGTTCGGATGTTTGCTTCTGCCGCCTGCACAGACAGCCATGCGTTTGCCACATCCTGGCCAACCTGAAGCACCGCGGCTTGGTACTGCTTCTCAGCAGCGTCCAAACGTGCGTCTGCTTCTGCAACTTGGGCCCGGCGCAGTCCGCCATCCGCCAGCGGCAGACTAACCATAAGTCCGGCGCCGAATCCCTTCATGCCGCTTCCGGATACTGATGCGGTATCGCCCATGGCAGTGAAGTACACCTGCGGGGAGAAACTGCCTTTTGCAAAGCGCCTCTTCGCCTCGGCTTCATGCACCGCCGCATTTGCCGCAATTAGCTCTGGGCGGTTTTTCAATGCTGTTTCCAACGCACCGTCTACTGTTCCGTTTACAGGCTCATATCTCAGCGCATCCGTTAGTTCTATCTGGGATGCCAAGCTCACCCCCATAACGGTCTTCAGCTCCACCAAAGCCATTTCTGCGTCTTTTTGGGTGTTTACAAGCTCTTGAGCTGCTTCTGCATAGAATGCTTGGTTGCGCAGAACGTCGGCGAGGTTAACACTTCCGACTTCGTACTTCTCTCTGGATATGCGAACCTGCTCCTCGGCGGCCCTCACAACCTCGCGGCTAACATCCACCAAAGCGCGGCTCAGCAGGGCTTTCCAATATGCCGCTCTAACCGACAAAACCACGTCCTGCGCAACCGTCAGTCGTGTTCCCGCCGCCATGTGCTCCAATTGAACGGCCGCCTGCACCGCTGAAGACAGCCGCCCGCCGGTATACACGGGAAACATCAGCATCAATGTGGCCCCGATGGAGCTTTTATCCGGCATCCGCAAGATGGGCGATGCCATTGTCTGCGGAGTTGAATTGAAAAACATCGGCATATCCGCAGATGCCCTCGACAGCACTCCGGATATCGAGACCTGCGCCTTCGTGTCGGCGCGTGCCTGCCTGGTGCGAGCGGAAGCCTCCTTTTCCGCCGCAATAGCCGTCCCAACAAGCGGATTGTGCTTCAAAGCTATCCGCACCGCATCCCAAATGCTCAGCGCCCCGCTTATCTTCGGCCGCCCGGGAGTGTTAGGGGCCTGAAATGCAGGCATAACCACAGATACCGGCGGTGGAGGCGCCTGCGGCGAGAGACTGTCTTCGCCTACGGACACCTCCACGGCGCAACCAACCCGTGCGAATCCCAGAACCGTGCAGATGAGCAAACCAACCCTTATGAGCCAAAGCCTTTTGAACAACATCTTCCTGTGAAAACTTGCCGAATGCTCCCACCCACCCGCCACTCGCTTGCCGCTTAAGCGCAACCGGGTCTGTTCCAAGGCCTGCCCATTCGCCTTACATCATCCCGTGCGAATGGCTGTGTTCGGAACCACCGCGGCCTTTACCGCCGATGTACTTTTCCGGATTTTTGTCGAACTTCGGTTTGCACTCTGGGCAACAGAAGTAATACACCTTGCCCTTGTAAACACTCTTTCCGGCGGCATCCGCAATGCTTGCTACCCTGGTGCCCATCACCGGGCAAATAAATCCGCCGCCAGCCTTCGACTGCTTGGTTTGAGAGCTCTTTACGTACTTGGCGGGATTTTTCTCGAACTTGGCTTTGCAGTCTGAACAGCAGAAGTAGTACGTCTTGCCTTGGTAAACGGCTTTAGGCGCCGTTTTCACATTCTTCACAACCAAGCCCGTTACAGGACAAGTAACAGCCGCAACCTTGCCCGCTTTGGGCTTCGAGGCTTTGGCAAAAGCAGCGCCGTGCAGCAGCACTACTGCCGCCAAACCCAAAAAGAAGCTGTGCATCCTCATCGTCGTTTCTCCTCCATTGATTTACCAATTGAACCGCCGACAGGCATTAGGTCCTGCAGGGTTACTTGCGCCAACAGCCTCTTCAACAGCTTTTTCTGCCGTGCGGTTAGAAGCGCAACTGCATTCTCCCAATGCACCCGGCGCCGCGATGCCAACTCTGCGGAAACTGCGGATACTTCGGCAGACCTTGCCTTCAACTCTGCTTCAGTAAACCGTTTTTTGCCTCCTTCAAGGGAGGTTGGGGGCGATGCGCTCTTCAACGCGGCCAGTACCTCCGGCCACGCAGACCTCACTTCTTCCTCCCACTCGGACTGAATGCGCTTCAGATCCGAAACCTGCGAAGCGGTTAAACCCAACTCCGAGCTGTGAGCCAAAATGAAGCGAACCTCTGGCGTCGGCGTGTAACCCGAGTTTTGCTCCGCACTGCGTGCAGGAAGCTTTGCCTGAGGCCCTTTCAGCTCTTCATATCTGCCAACCAAAGCCACCACAACCCCGGCAAGCAGTATGCCCCAGGCAACAATCCGCAATCTGCGAATTTGCACATCCCGCTCATCATCCCTTGAAACACCGAGCACTTTTCTCATCAAACGCTTACTCACCGCCGATTTCCTCCGGGGCCGCGACCGCATCTCGGCGCTTCAGTATCCTACGTCTAAACCAAGCCGTCAAATCGTCAACATAAGTGTGCATTATCGGTATATCGAACAGGCTGAGGAACGTGCCGATTGTTAGGCCGCCGATTACCACCGTTCCAAGGGGCTGATACGCATCAATCCCGGTTTTCGGACGCAGAGCAACCGGGAGCATTACTATCATGGTGATCATCGAGGTCATCAGGATCGGCCTCAGCCTCTGCGGACACGCTTCTATCACGGCTTGGTCCCTTGGAACTCCCCGCTCGCGGTATCTCGATATCATATCGAGCAGTAGTATTGCTGTGGTAATATCCATGCCGGACACCACTATAACCGCCATTATGGATACGGATGAGAACGACTGATGCGCCAGCCAAAGCGCAAAGAAGATCCCGGAAAGCTCAAGCGGCAGTGAAGCCACCATCTGCAGAGGTTGTAAGAACCCGCGGAATTGGGCAACCAAAACGAAGTAGATGAAAAACATCGCCAGAACGAGGCCGACCAGCAGGCGGCGGAAGCTGTCCATCATTTGCGTCATGTCGCCGCGCACCTCCATAGAGTAGCCAGGTGGGAAATTCAGCTTCGACATCGCCTGCATCATCAAATCCATTGTGACGTCCATTGATGGGGGCTGGCCCAGTCGGTAGTAGCCGGTGATGCCTATTACACGGCGCAACCCATCTCTTTCGATCACCGTTGGAGCCGGGCGCAGTTCTAAGGAGGCCACCGATTTAAGCGGCACTTGTCGGCCGTCGGAAGCCGTTATAAGCATCTGCTCGGCATCCTGCGGAGTTTGGCGCTGTTCCTGCTCGTAGCGCACCAGAATGGTATTCTGGCGCAGGTTTGGAAGCCGGTAGAACTCGCTGGTAAGCCCTCCTCGAAGCGAGTAGTAAGCCTGTTGTGCCACGTCCTCTGGCGTCAAACCGAGCTCTTGGGCACGGCGGGGGTCTATGCGTATCTCGTACTTCGGAAGGCCAAGTGTCCAGGTGGTGGCTGGTTGGTACAACCCCTTAACGCCTTTGGCGATCTCCAGCGCTTGTTGCCCCAGGTTGTTCAGCATCTGGAGATCCGGACCTGTGATAAGAACGTGTATGGGTGCGGCGGCTGTTGCCATCACGTCGGAGCCCATCTCTTTAATCTGGAAACGGCGTATGCCTGGAACTGTTGCCAACGCTTCCGCCTGAATGGCGTCGAACACCTCCCAGATGCTCTTTTTGCGCTCATCCTTATCTGTTAGCGTAAACATCATGGCCGCCGAATTTACAAGCGGCATTTGGTAGCCAGTGTAATACGGGCTGAAAGATTCGAACATCGTCTCGGTTCCGATCTCAATGGATACCTTGGTAACCTCGGGGTGCTTCAGGATTATGCGCTCGATGGCCTCCACTGCGCGTTCGGTTTCCTCAAAAGACGTTCCCGGCTGCATCTCAAGCAGGCCGAACCCCTGCCCAACATCCGCCAAAGGCATCATTTCGCTTCCGATGAAGTGGTAGAAAACGAAGCCCAATATCACGGTAACCAAAATTCTGGAGAGATTGCTGAACCTGTTCGCAAGCACCCAGCGTATGGCCCTGGAGTATCCCGCTTCCAGCCGATCGAGAGCCGATTGAAACGGTCCCAATGCGTAGCGGTAAAACCAAGTTCGCTTCTCGGCTTCTCGTTCGCTTTCGGGGCGCAGGAGGTTTGCGCACAGCAGGGCGGTAAGCGTGAAGCTCACCAGCATAGACGCCAGCAGTCCTAGAATGATCGGCCACACCAGTTCACGGAACATCAGCTCTGTGATGCCGCCGCAGAAAAGCAGGGGGGTCAGCGCCAAAACCAGCATCAACGTGGATGCCAAAACGGCAAGGCGCACCTCGGCAATGCCGTCTATGGTGGCGGTTTTCGGGTCTTTGCCCATGCGGAGGTGGCGCTCCACCGCGTGAATATCGATGATGCTGTCGTCAACCAAGCGGCCGATGGAGAGCAAAAGGCCTATCAGCGTTCCCGAGTTCAGCGAAAAGCCCAGTGGCACCAAACCGAGAATGGCAAACGCAAGCGACGTTGGTATGGTGATGAGCGATATAAGGGTGCCGCGCCACTCTCCCAAGAAGAACAAAACGGCAATGCCCGTGAGCAGGATCGCTATGCCTAGCTCTTCAAACATGTTGCGGAACAAAATATTCACGAAGTGGGCATTGTCGTACGCAACCTCAAACTTAATTCCGGGATATTCGGCCTCAAGCCGCTTCAGCTCCCGCATAACTGCGGGAACCACCTTAGCAGAACTAGCCCCGGGGTCTTGAATAACGGCCGCCTCAACAGCTTTTATCACTTCACCTTTGGTGCCCGGCTCGTGTTTCAAGAAGTGGAAGGCACTGCGCCTTTCCCAGTGGCCGTCAACCACGCGCGCCACATCGCGGACGTAAACAATCCTCGGGGCGGCATTTGGTGAACCCACCACTTTCGTTGGCACACCGGCGGGCTGTTCGCCACCGCCTCCGCCCATTGCGGTGCTCATCCCACCCCCCATCGCCGCAGATGCTGGTGCAACCAAAGCCGAGGAAGCTTTCAAAGGCACAATGCGTGCCACCGGGTAGTTCAGCACATCTTCGGCGTCAAGCGCCCTGGTATCAACACGCAGAACGGCTTCGCTGGCTCCTTGGGTCAGCACCCCGGCCGGCCGGGAAACGTTGTACCGATCTATGGCATTGCGCACATCTAGTATAGAAAGCCCGTAGGCTGCAAGCTTATTTCGGTCGACAATCATCTGAAGCTGGCGTCGGTATCCGCCAAACGGAACCACGGAGTACACATCGGGCACCCGCTTAAGGCGGTTTATCACCTCGTTGTCCACGAACTCCCGCACCTTCGCCATATCCCATCCGTGCCCCTCTCCCCTTACGCTGAGCGAGAGTATGGGCAAATTCAACGGGTCAATGGGAACCACCCAGGATGGCTTCAGGTTGGCCCCCGTGGCTGGAAGGTTTGCCTGAACAACGTTCATCAATGCCTGAACATCGAATAAAGCCCTCCTCATGTCGTGCCCGTAGTTAAACTCCAATGTTACCAGTGAGAACCCATCCTGCGAGGATGACCTGATGTAGCGCAGACCGCGAATGTTCACCAGGGATTCTTCTATCGGCTTGGAGATGTACATCTCCATCTCCTCCGCCGAAAGCCCCGGCATCATGGTAACCACGCCGATCAGTGGGCTTTCTACGTACGGCATCATCCGCCGCGGAAGGTAAAACTTGATGGTCAGCACCGATACCAGCAAGACGGCCGAGTAGAATGCCACCACGATGTACGGGTGCTCTATCGACCACTTGTGGATCATGTGAAGGGCAGTAAACCCTCTCGCCTCGCGGTCAGCATGGGGATTTGCTTCCATAGCTCTCCCTCTACAGCACTTCACCAGGGCTAATGGCCTTGATGCACCGAATGGTCCTGATGCCCGGTTTCACTGGTTCCCTGCGGCATGGAAATATTCGGCATGCTCTTCGGCCCATTTGGTCCCCATGCAACAGGCGTAACTGAGTCGCCCTCGCGCAGAGCCTGGAATCCGGCCACAATTACCTCGTCGCCTTCGGAAATTCCGTCAAGCACCTCTGTGCGGGTGCCGTTGCTCCTGCCGAGCACCACGTATACCTGATGCGCGCGCTTCGGACCGCCTTTCTCTTTGGGTTCCAGCTTCATACCGCACTTCGGGCAGTTGCCGGGGTGATCCATTTCAACTTCAGGGTGCATCGTGCAGAAGTATACCAGCTTCTTCGGCTTTGAGGCTTGGGACTTCACCAGATCCATGCCGCACTTTTGGCACTTCCCGGGCCTTGGGCTGACTACTTCTGGGTGCATTGGACACGTGTAAACCGCTCCTTCTCCCACAGCAATCCACACAGCCGGCCTACCTTCTTCATTGAAGTTGGTTATCGCCTTCGTAGGCACGGTAAGGGTGTCCTCGCTTTGCCATGTGGTGATCTCCATCACAACATACTCGCCAAGCTTCAAGCCCGAGGAAGCGGGAACCACGGCCTCCACAACAAACGTGCGCGCCGTCGGATCGGCCTGGGGAAAAATGCTGGAGATTTTCGAGTGTACTGGCCGCGAACCCTCACGCGTCCGTACAAGCACTGGGTTGCCAACCCGAATACCCTGTATATCCTTCTCCGCAACATACGCCTGAACGCGCACGCGGGAAGCGTCGGCCATCCGCAAAATCCCCATCCCGGGAGCCACCAAAGTGCCTGGATGTACAAGGCGCTCTAGAACAACCCCATCCATGGGTGCTCGTATAATCCGATAGCGGTCGAACGTTTCTGCGATTCGCCTCTCTTCGCTGGCCGACACCGCCATTGCCTTCTGTGCGGTTGCCCGACCCGCTGCGCTGCGCTCTTCGGCTTTGGCCGCATCCACGCGCTGTTTGGCGGCGGCTACCAACGCGCGCTTCTGTCTTACACGCGCTTCTGCCGCCGCAACCGCAGACTGCATTTGCCCCAGCTTCCGCACTGCCGCGTCCAGCATTGCTTCTCTCTCGGAAACGGATGCCCGAGCAGCACGCGCCGCGGCCTCCATTTGCCCAACTTTTGCCCGCGCCGCCTGAACGCCAGCGGAGGCGGATTCGTACTTAGACCGCTCCATCTGGTATTCGTCCCGTGAAATAGCACCGGCGCGCACCAGTTTTTCTGCCCGCTGTATCTCCGCTTTCCAGTATTCAAACTCGGCCTGCGCCGATGCCAGAGCCTTACGCGCTTCTTCCACGGCCGCATCGGCCTGCTGAACCGCCGCCTCCGCCTGCCGCAGAGACGCCCTGGCCTGAGCGACCTCCGCCTGGACCTGCTCAACGCCGAGCTTTGCCGCCTCGAATTCCGCCTGCGATGACGCCAGCTCGGTTTCCGCCGCAGACAGCTCCGCCTCTGCAACCCGCCGCTCGGCACTGGCGCGGCCGGCCTCCGCAACCGCCGCTGGTACCTCGGCCGCAACAGCCTCGGCCGAAAGCGCGGCTCTGGCCGCCTGCAGTGTTAAGTCCGGGGCTTCAAGCTTCGCAAGAACCTGCCCTTTTTTCACGCGGTCTCCGGCATAAGCCGTAAGATGCGTCAGCCAACCGGTTACGCGGGGATATATGGTCTGCTCCAGATACGGAACAACGGTGCCGGTGTAGGTTACACTGCTTTGAAACGGGGCGCGGCGGACGATTTCGGTTGCCACCGGGTGACTTCCGACGGGTGGGCGCATCGCTGACATGTCCATGGCTTGGGCTTCGATTACGGTCATCTGCCCGGGACGCTTGTAGCGGTTTACGGCCCAGTTGGCAATTAGTGCGGCTGCAACTATTACAGCCACTCCGCTCCAGTGCCTTCTGAAAAGACGAAAAACCTCTCTCCTCATCCGCACTCCATAAGGGGGCCGTTAATAAGAGGGCACGAAGGGTTTTTTATTAACTGTAAGTATCAGCAATAAGGCCCATAAGAAGTGACTGCTGCGCCTGGCCCCTGCTGCCTTGGTTTTTCCTTCGTGCCCAAATGTTAAGACAACCGAGCAGAAGTTAAGGTTCCGTCAGCGGTACTCACGCGGAAGGTTTTTCACCGCGGCATCAAAGAAGCTTTGGCCGTATTCGGGTCTGGCATCTCCCCACATCTCCTTGGGGACCATGGTGAGCTGAATCTTCATCCACTTGGCGTGAGTATCCGCAAACACCCAGTTGCACCCGCGGTTGTGGGTGTTGAACCAACCCTTCCCCGGTGCATACTCACCGGCTGTAAGCATCCAAGGACCCAGATCCGGGGTGCTGTACCTGCTTTCCAGGATTAGTATCAACTGCGCCGGATCCTTAATCTCGCCGAGCTCTCTGGGCCTTTGTTCGGATTCCAGAGCCGACCACTCATGGAAGAAGCCGCCGTTGTAAGCATATGAGTTCGGCAGCCATTTCTCCTTTGGATAATAGGGGTTGGACTCGTCACCAAGGACGTCGCTTCCGGAAATGGGAGCCCACGCCGCTTCGTTCGAGGGGCACTGGAAAATCAGCGGGGTGGATAAGTATAGGTATACAGCCCGCTTCCAGTTGTAGCTGGATCCCTCCAGGTTCGAACCCAAAGGGTGGTTGTTGTCCGGAAATCGGTTCATGGGAAACGTTTCATCCCAGTCTTGCAGGTAGGCGTTCAGAGCATACCCTATCTGCTTCATGTTGGAAAGGCATGAGATGGAGCGTGCTTTTTCTCGCGCGGTGCCGAAAACGGGGAAAATCATACCCGCGAGTATCGAGATAATGGCGATCACCACCAGCAGTTCTATCAAAGTAAAGCCGGTGGTTTTGCGGCGGTACATAAGGCGCCTCCCGAAGGCATCGGACCGATGCAACGCCGCTGAAAACAGTGGCGCCTATTCCGAATTACCTTCAAACTTTATGACAATTTGAAACCGAAACGTGTTCCAAAACGTTTGTGTTTAAGTTTAAGCGAACTGAATTGCAAATGTTTGACAAAAATAAACCCTCACAGTATACTGTGACTTGCTATGTTCGATAACCTGTCCCAGAAGTTACTGGCGGCGTTCGATAGGTTGCGGGGCCGCGGGAAGCTGTCGGAGCAGGATGTTGCCGAAGCCCTGCGCGAAGTTCGCCTTGCATTGCTGGAGGCGGATGTCAACTTCAAAGTTGTTAAGGAGTTCGTTGCGCGGGTCCGCGAAAGAGCCGTGGGGCACGAGGTACTGGAAAGCCTCACTCCCGACCAGCAGGTTGTGAAGATCGTTCACGAGGAGCTTACCAACCTTCTGGGGGGCAGTACATCGGAACTAAATCTGTCTGGCTCTCCGGCGGTGATACTGCTGGTCGGTTTGCAGGGCGGAGGCAAAACCACCACAGCAGGCAAGCTGGCCAACCTACTGCGCAAACAGGGCCGCAAACCACTGCTTGTGGCGGCGGATGTTTATCGCCCTGCGGCTATAAAACAGCTTCAGGTAATCGGCAGTAGCTTAAATATACCCGTTTACGACCTTGGAAGCCGTCAGGACCCTGTGGACATCGCCCGCGGCAGCGTTTCCACGGCCAAAGACGAGGGGCTTGATACGGTTATAATAGACACAGCCGGCCGGCTCCACATCGACGAGGATATGATGGCCGAGGTTGAACGCATCCGCGATGCGGTAAACCCGTCTGAAATCCTCTTGGTTGTGGACGCTATGACGGGACAAGATGCCGTAGCGGTGGCCGAGGCTTTCAACCAGCGGCTTTCGGTGGACGGCTTTATCCTTACAAAGCTGGACGGCGACGCAAGAGGCGGCGCGGCGCTCAGCCTGCGTGCGGTAACCCAAAAGCCCATAAAATTCATCGGCGTTGGAGAGAAGCTGGACGCTTTGGAGCCGTTCCACCCAGAGAGGATGTCCTCCCGAATATTGGGCATGGGCGACGTTTTATCGCTCATCGAACGGGTGGAGGAGACCATCGATGCGAAAATGGCCGCCGAGCTGGAGGAGAAGATACGAAGCAACCGCTTCGATCTGGAAGATTACCTGAACCAGCTTCGGCAGGTGCGCAGGATGGGGCCGCTGGAGCAAATTCTTTCAATGATACCGGGATTCGGTCAGCTAAAACAGTTGGGGAATTTAGAGGTTGACGAGGGTGTTGTGAAGAAACAAGAAGCGATAATACAATCGATGACGCTGGAAGAACGCCGCAATCCCGAAATACTAAACGGCAGTCGCAAAAGGCGTATAGCCCGCGGCAGCGGTACATCCGTGCAGGAAGTAAACCGGCTGTTGAACAGCTACCAGCAGATGCGAACGATGATGCGACAGCTTATGGATGCCGAAAAGGGCAAACGTCGCGGACCCATAAGGATACCGTTTCTGGGTTAGCGCGGAGTCCTCTGCAAAAGGCGAAGTCCCAGCAGTTACAGCACTTTCGGAGGTGATAAATCCTTGGCGGTTAGAATTAGGCTAAAGCGAATGGGTGCGAAAAAGCGCCCCTTTTATAGGGTTATAGTGGCAGACTCCCGCGCACCGCGCGACGGGAGGTTCATAGATACTTTGGGATACTATGACCCGTGCACCGAACCGGCTACGGTTCGGATAGATCAAGAGAAGGTTAAGATGTGGCTGGAACGCGGCGCCCAGCCAACAGAGGCAGTGAGCATCTTGCTTAATAAGCTTGAAGCCCAACAGCCTCAAACCGAGCAGGAGGAAAGGATGCCCTCCCAAACTGAGGCCGCAGAGGCAGAGAGCGGTGAACAGCAAGATGATTCTGCCGGTTAATTTCAGCCGCAATAAACTACCGGGAGTCAGGAGGACCAGGTGAAGGAGCTCGTTGAAATGCTTGCTAAGAATCTCGTGGATCAACCGGATAAGGTTGATGTCCGCGAGGTGGAAGGAACCAGCACCCTTACCTACGAGATCATGGTTGCTGAGGACGACGTAGGTAAGGTAATTGGTAAACAAGGAAGGATCATCAACGCCATTCGCACAATCGTGAAGGCGGCCGCTACCAAAAACGGCAAGAAGGTGTACGTAGAGGTCATATCCTAACCACCAAGGCGCTAAGGAGGAAAGGGGAGGTTAGTTGCACCCTCTGGAGTGGGGGATGCAACACTGGAACGCTATGCGAGTGAAAAGACAGATCACGGTGACGGCAATCGTCACAGACAAGCTGAAAGAGGAGATGCTGCAGGAGCTGCAGGAGTCCATAGACAGAGTAGATGCCAGCCAAAGAGAGTTGGAAGCTCGGTCGCGCCGATTCTTGTTACAGCTCCCCAGCGCCGATATGGTGTCAGCAGCCCGCCGAGAGTTGGAAGCAGAAACCCGCCGTCACGAACAGCTCCGCAGGGAGCTCAAAGAGCGCCAAGAACAGGTAGCGGCACTCACGCTTGGCGAACGCATCCCCTACACCACTCTGGAAGGCGATGTCGAAATCAACGTTGGGGATAACCTGATCGACAAGCTTTCCGGAGCCGAAATCGTTATAAAAGACGGCGTGGTGCAGGAGATCAAGGAGGCCTAACGGAGGATGGTGCATACGGTGGATGGCGATGAAGACCGCCCTGCCGTAGCACCATCCAACACCAGGCCGGTTGCTATAGGCAGGGTTGTTTCGCCTTTCGGGAATAAGGGCGAGCTTAAAGTAATGCCGCTTACGGATTTCCCGGAGCGTCTTCTCTGCCTTAAGCAGGCTTGCTTTCTCTTCCCAGATGGCTCCGAGCGCCGCGAAAGCGTTGACCGAGTCCGAGAGCACAAGGGCTTCTTCCTTGTGAAGCTGAACGGCTGCGATACCATCTCGGATGCGGAGCGGTTTCGAGACGCCCACCTGGTGATTCCACGCGAGGATCGAACTCCACTGCCGGAAGATACTTACTACGTGGACGACATCATCGGCCTGCGCGTGGTAACCGAGGACGGGCGCGACTTGGGGCGAATTCGCCAGGTGTACACCGGACCGGCCAACGATGTTTACGACACCGGCCGGGTCCTCATCCCAGCACTGAAGTCTGTGGTCGTTAAGGTGGATTTGGCGCAGAAGGTTATGGTAATCCGGCCGCTTCCGGGGATGTTAGACACAGAAGATGCGGGTTGATATAATCACCATCTTCCCGGAAATGGTGCGCAACGCGGCGTCCTTCAGCATTCTTGGGCGCGCGCAGGAAAAGGGGCTTTTGACTCTCCACGCGGTGAACCTGCGTGATTATACCACCGACCGCCATCGAACAACTGATGATGCACCTTTCGGCGGCGGCGCCGGGATGGTTATGAAGCCGGAGCCGATCTTCGCCGCAGTGGAGGACGCGGTTGCCAAAGGACCGGGGCGCCCAAGAGTGGTGTTGACATCCCCCCGAGGCAGGAAGTACAATCAGTTGTTGGCCGAGGAACTAGCCCGTGAGCCGCACATCATAATCATCTGCGGCCGCTATGAAGGCGTGGATGAACGCGTGTGCCAGCAGTTGGTTACCGATGAAATCTCTATCGGTGACTATGTGCTCACGGGGGGTGAATTGGCCGCTCTTGTTATTCTTGACAGTGTGGTTCGCCTCCTGCCGGGGGCCTTGGGCGACGAGGAGTCCGCTGTTTACGAGTCGTTTTCCAGCGGACTGCTCGAGCACCCGCATTACACACGCCCCGCCGAGTTCCGGGGAATGAAGGTCCCCGAGGTTCTTCTGACGGGAGACCATCAGGTTGTTAGGCGTTGGCAGCGCAAGGAGGCCCTCCGGGTAACGTGGCTCAGGCGGCCCGAACTGCTTGCCAGCGCGCCTTTGTCGGCTTCGGACCGCGCACTGCTTGAAGAGCTTCGAAAGGAGCTGATTTCTCGCAGTTGAGCCCCGGAAACCGGCTTTGGCAGGAGTGTGGGGATTTTGTCCGCTTGTAGCGGAAAGATTGCTGAATATCAAATCGGGAGTTTTTTGATATGCCCAACGCAGAGATTATCCGAGAAATCGAAAAAGCAGAGCTGAAGAAAGAACCAATACCCGAGTTTCGGGCTGGTGATACCGTAAGGGTTCACGTAAAAATAATAGAAGGCGGCAAAGAGCGTATTCAGGTCTTCGAGGGAGTGGTTATCAGCAAGCGGCACGAACTGAACCGCGAGAGCTTCACCGTGCGGAAGATCTCTCATGGGGTTGGAGTTGAGAAAGGGTTCTTCTTGCACTCGCCGCGCATCGCGAAAATAGAAGTGGTTCGCAGAGCCAAGGTCCGCAGGGCGAAGCTGTACTACCTGCGCGGACGCATTGGCCGTGCCGCACGCTTGAAGGAACTTCGGGACCAATAAGCGCGCCAAGCGAATATTACCACCGAGGGAGCAGTTGGACTGGCTGGCTAATTTAAGCATCAAGTGGGTTGTGGTGGCTTCGCTTGTGCTGGCGGTGTTGCGTATTGCTGTGGCTAAAGCAAAAGCACTGCCTAAGGGGACTGCTTCTGCCCTGGGCGAGTTTATAGAAGCACTGCTCTTTGCTTTGGTGCTTGTATTTCTGGTAATCCGCCCATTCATAGTGCAGGCCTTTTACATACCATCTGCATCCATGAGGCCCGCGCTTTGGGAAAGCGACCGCATTCTGGTGAACAAGTTCATATACCGCTTCCGCCAGCCGCAGAGGTTCGACGTGATCGTGTTCAAAGCCCCTCCCGAGGCTTCTCCGGACGAGAAGGATTTCATAAAGCGCGTTATCGGGCTCCCTGGAGAGATTGTGGAGGTTAAAAACGGGAGGGTTTACATAAACCATAAACCGCTTAACGAGAACTACGTGGATGAAGAATGGGCCCTGCCGCCGCCTAAAAAGGTGCCGCCCCACACGGTGATACGGCCGGAGTACGAGTATGGACCGTATAAAGTTCCCCCGAACATGCTGTTCGTTATGGGCGACAACCGCAACAACAGCAAAGACAGCCACTACTGGCAGGGTCTGTCTATGGACCGCGTTTTGGGCAAGGCCATGGTAATCTTCTGGCCGCCCAGCAGAATCGGCTTGGTTCGCTGAGTATATCCTCTGCGCAACCTGCTTGATATAAGAGGCACAAGGGTGCTTCGGCATCCTTGTGCCCCTTTGCTCAAAAGCCTGCCTGCCGACGGCATTCCTCTAAAATGGGAATATGGGCGCGGGCGCTTTCCGCAGTTACCGGGGGTTCTGTGCCCTCGGTTAGCGCCTTGTAAAGGCCGCGGTAGAAGATGCGCCCGTTCTCGTCGGTTTCCGGTGTGTGGGCATACTCCTCCACCCAGGGAAACTGCTCCGGCTCGCCAAATTTTCTTCCGGGGGCGGGACCCTCATCCGCCGGCGGTGGAGGTGGCACCTCGGCCGGGTTGTAGTAGCGCCAGCGGAGGTGCTCTTTGCTTCCCACAAGCGCTCCGTAACTGCCGAGAACAATCCAAGCCGGAATATCCACGGCGCAACAGGCCGTCAGCTCCAAATCCACCACCATGCCGTTGCGCCCCTTCAGCACGATTTTCACATGGTCGTCGGCATCTCCGGAGCCGATGGTGTGCTTCATGTCGGCCTGAACGGATTCCACCTGGTAGTTAAGCAGAACCAAAGCGCGGTCCACAAAGTGAACACCCCAGTTGTTCAGCATACCGCCGCCGAATTTGCGCAGCATCTGCCAATCCCTTCGGCGCTCGTACAAATAGTGCCCCATTCGAACCAGGTGCACCGGCCCAAGCTTTCCGCTTTCGATAACCTCTTTCACCTTCAAAAAATCGGCGTCAAAGCGGCGGTTGTGGAAAACCGAAAGCAGCTTGCAGGACCTGCGTGCCGCTTCGATCATGGCATCGGCGTCCGAGGTATTCAGCGCCATCGGCTTCTCGCAGAGCACGTTTTTGCCAGCCTCCAGCGCTTGTATGCTCACCGAGGCGTGGAGGTGCGATGGGGTGGCCACCACAACCAGATCCACATCGGGGTCTTCCAGCATACAGCGGTAGTCTTTGTACACCGAGCACCCAAAACGGGCCTTTGCTTCGTTGAGGCGGTCGTCCAGTTCATCCGCAACGGCCGCCACTTTGAAGCCGGGTTCGCTCTCCAGGAGATTTGCGTGGATATTCCAGCCGCTTCTTCCCAAACCGATGATTCCAACACGAACAACTTCAGACATCTTTTCTCCTTTTTGGTCTGCCTATGCCGGCAAATTTGACTTCCCAAACTGATTACAGCCGGGGCTTTTCAAAAAGTGTTTGGTGAATGCTCCTTTCCCGCGCTTTACGCGGGCGGGGGAACCGAGCGCACCTTCTGGTGCCTATCAAAAGCCCCGAATGTTGCCCCTCAATCTTAAGCTCTCTGCTTGCGTATGGTATAATGCATTTCGAGGAGATCTTGTATGGAGGCAATAGCTCGGTCGATAGATATTATATACCGCGGCGGCCCGGTTATGATTCCACTTTTGTTCAGTTCCGTGGTGGCTGTTGCCGTGATGATAGAGCGCTTTTTGGTGCTCCGCAGGGCTTCCGCAAACCACGAAGACCTTATGGAAGCCGTTAAACGCCGGCTGTCCTCAGGTGATGCGGAGGGCGCAATAGCCCTTTGTGAATCCACACCCGGGCCGGTTGCCGCGGTGCTTGCAAGCGGACTCCGCGCCCGCCATCTCAGCTCCAAAGAGATCGAGCGGCAGATGGAGGAAACCGCGCTTTCGGAAATACCGCGTTTGCAGAGCAGGCTTGTTTGGCTGGATACAATCATAACCGTTGCACCGCTGTTGGGACTTTTGGGAACGGTCACCGGAATGATTAGTGCATTCCAGGTGATAGGGCGCAGTGGAGCCAGCCAGCCAACCGCCATAACCGGCGGCGTTGCCGAAGCGCTTATCGCCACCGCAACCGGATTAACCATCGCTATTGTAACACTGGTGGGCTACAACTACCTGAGCGACCGTGTGAAGCAAGTGGCCTCCGAAATCGAACTGCGCGCCACACAACTGCTGAACATTCTGGATTCCACTAAAGAGCGAATCTGAGAAGCGAGATTCACGGTTTTGAAACCCCTGAGCATCTCTCCGCACATTTTGCACTTCGGCTCTTTGCCAAATCGGCTTCGAACGCACATGAATACGCGGTTGGTTCACCCTTGTATTTCGAAGCGCAGAGCCAGCCTGGTTATCTCCAGCATCTGGCGGGCGGGCTTGCTTGGAGATACCAACACCACTTTTGCGCCTTTCATCCCCATTGTGTCTCTCAAAGCTTCCAAAATGCTAAGGCCGGTGTGCTCCAGGCGCTCCACTTTCGAGAGGTCAACGGTGAGAGTATCACACTGGAGCTGTTCGGCGTACTCCACAAGCTTTGCCCTCAGCGGGATAAGCTCTACACCGGCAAAACTGCCCTCGAAGTGCAGAACGCCGTCCTCGGCGCGCACCCGTGCATTACCAAAAGACCACTCCAAGCGCTTCTCACCTCCTGTCTGGAGTTTGAGGTTCATTCGCTTCCATAGAAAGCAAACTGCCCAAAGGTCCCTGCTGGCCGGCGTATTTGTGATTTGGGCGGCTTCCGTAGGGGCGCTCTGCGGGAGAGCTGAGCTCCTCGAAAGTCATAGAGCAGATGCGCATGCCCGGCCGCAAGCCCACAGGTATACGCCCTATGTTGCCGAGCTCCATAACAGCTCGGCCGGACCACCCCGGATCGAAGCGCGGTGCCGTGCCGTGAACGATGATGCCCAGCCGGCCCAGACTGCTTCTTCCCTCCAGGCGGCCCAAAAGGTTGTTGGGAAGCGTTATGCTTTCTATGGTGGTTGCAAGCACAAGCTCGCCGGGTTGCATGATGAAAACCCCATCCTCTGGGACGACCACCGTGCGCATGATCTCCTCGGGATCAAACGGCTGACGCACGTCTATGTACGGCCAGCGGCTGTATTCGAAAACCTTGAACTCACTGCCCAGCCGAAGGTCAACAGAGCACGGACCGAGCTGTGTTTCAAGGTCCAACGCCGGCTCTATCTTTATAAGCCCGCTCTCGATGTAGCGGCGAATGTCAACATCGGATAGAATCATATATGTGGGTCTCCGTTCAGTTTTGGCCAGACGGATGCTTCCGCCTATGCCGAAAGCATCCTCCCGAATTTTGCTAAAATACACAGGAGTTTAAGGAGTAGGTGCATGTTGAAAGAATCTGGTGCACGGCCTCATAAGCTAATGACAAATCCTCAAGCCACTGCACGCCAGCTTCTCGAGATGGACGACGAAGCTTTGGTGGCGGCGATCAACCGCCTGTCGCCAACCGAGGCGGCACGGATTCTGGACGCAGCACCTTCCCTTAAAGACAAAACCCGACTCCTTTGGGCGCTGGAGCGCCCCAAGCGTGCAGAAGTGCTGGACCGCATCCCCCCGCAAACGTTTGCCGCCCTTGTGCAGAACGAGGAAGAACGCAACCGCTACCTCCTGGGATGCGTCTCGATTGCGGGGTTCCGCAAAGTTCTGGACCTTTGCAGTCCTGCCCAGAAATATTACTGGCTTTCTCTGGCAAATTCCTTCAGCGATGAGGCGGCTAATCTGCTGATTCTTGCAATACCCATACGCGACCTCGCCGAAATGCTGATGACGGTGAAGGATTTCCGCGAGCACCTGGACGAGCTTGTGGACTACGAGCCCGCCGGTTTCTCTGACCCCCTGCCTGTTACGGATCCCGACCTGCACGCAATCCTTCGCACCTTCATCGAGCTTGAGGAGGAATCTTACAAGGACCTTATCAAGTGCGCCCTTGAAATCAGAACTTACGAAAGAGAACATCCGGAGGAAGCCGAGCTCCGCTTCGAACCGATTGTTCTGCGCAATTTGGAGACCATTCCGCTGCCGCCTCTGCGCAGGCCCCTGCCGACTGCCCCGGCCTCGCAGGCGCCGGAAGAGCTTCCGGCGGCACCTCCAGCTCCGAGAACCGCAAAAATGCCGGAAAAAGTGTCGTGGGCGCGGTCGCTTGCATCGGTCGGCGAGGAAAGGAGGAAACAGCTTCGCAAAGAGTTCATTCGGCTCATCCAGCAGGAAATCGAAGGGCTTGGTGGGTCGTATGCAGAAGCGGATGTGCGCAGAGCCATGGGCAGAGCACAGTTCTATGTGCAAACCGGTTTAGCCCAGCTTTCATCTGATGATCCGGAAAAAGCGCTCGAGATTGTCCAGCACCGATCGGCCGAGGAAGTGGCCCAAGCTGGCATGGCTGTAGCGGAGGGGTTCCGTCAAACAGCGGTTAGGCTTTTGGTGTTTAAAGACCTGCTCGACGAGGCTCAGATAGCCCTCCTCCACTCCCTCTGCCACCCGGACGTCGGCATGGACGAGGAGAGCGGAGAAATCCCCGTGTTCTACATCAGAAAGCCGGAAACCGACGAGTTCCTGGGCGCTGTGCCCCTGCGCGAAGTTCCGGAGGCGCTTTCAGATGTTGCGGATTGGATAGCTCTGGCCAGGCGACTGAAGCGTTCGCAAGTGAAAGCCGCGGTAAAATCCAAATACGGCGGTGCCGATGCCGCCGCGGCTTCTTTGGTAGTGTCTCTGCTGATGTTCAGACGCTGGGAAGTTGGCCTCCCGGAACTGCGCGACCTTGAGGATTTCAAAGGCCGCTACTTCGATAAAACGATGGGCAGAGTTCGCCCGGAACTGCGCGATGAACTCGTTAAAATGGCGCGGGAATGGGCAGGAAGCGATGCAGAGCGCGTGGAGTACATCCTTATGCGGGCGTTGGATAAGCTTGAGGGGTTCTTATTCGAGACGGAGATGCTTACCCCGCAGGCATGCAGGCGGCGGGTGCTGATTTCTGAAAACTGGCGAGAGCAGAAGACGCGCTCCCGCACCCCAAAGGAATAAGCGGCGCAAGCTGTAAACTCGCGCCGCCACTCCTTCGCAAACCCAGCGTTTGTACAAGCGCCCGAGTCGCTTACCGGTACTCTTTTGGAAGCAACTTAAGGTGGGCCTCCATCCGCCTCTGGTCCTCAACTGGGTTGCCGGACTGGAGCCACATCTGCTTGGGCACGATGGTGCTCTGCATCCTCAGCCACTTAGCGTGGCCGTCGGAAAAGATCCAGTTGCACCCTTTCTGATGGGTCTGGAACCAACCGAGGTTTCCTTCCATCGCGCCGTCCAGCATCCAGTCACCCAGGTCGGGGAAGGAAGCCCGGCTCTCGAGGACGCAGATGAGGCCGGCTGGGTCCTTAATCTCGGCCAGCTCGCGAGGCCGCATCGGAATTCCGGCAGATCCCTCATGGAAGAATCCGCCGTTGTACGCGTAGGAGTTCATAATCAGGCCTTCTGCGGCATACGCAGGCCAGGAGTTGCTTTCATCCCCAATGTAGTTGGACCCAACCTCGCCAACACCACCGTACTTCAGGTTGGCCCACTGGTTGGATGGGCACTGCCAAGCGCTGTAGTTCTTCATGTAGCGGGCAATGGCGCGCCGCCAAGTGTAGCGGCTTCCGTGGAAGTTGCCCGCGTTGAAGTTGGCCTTGGAGGGATCAGGCCACGGGAATCTGTTGAACGGGAAGGTGTCATCCCAATCGCCCAGGTACTGAGTTAGCGCGGTTCCTATCTGCTTCATGTTGGAAAGGCATGCGGTGGCTCGGGCTTTCTCGCGGGCTTGGGCAAACACCGGGAAGAGAATCGCCGCCAAGATGGCGATGATGGCGATTACTACCAACAGCTCAATTAATGTGAAACCAGATTTTCTATGTTTCACTTGACCTCCTTAAATAAGCGTAAGCGCCGCCGCTCCTTCCCTCCACAACCTGGCGACGGGCTACGAGTGATGAAACGCCGGCCTTTGAGAGTTACAGGCCTCGGCAATGTCATTCTACAAGAGTATTCATACAAGGTCAAGAGCCAAATTATAAAACGCGCGCAAAGTTGACGCTCGCAATATTTGTGTGGTATAATCCCTGTGCAATTCCACTCCCGCCGAACGAAGGACTCCTGCTGAGGCGGAGCAGGAGGAGCAAATATATTTACTGCCCCTTCTGCCACCTAAAATAATTTTGTGACAGCCTTTATCATGAGGTTATAGAACCAAATGGCAATCTCCACAACAGAGCTCGAGGACTGGAAGTCTAGGTACGACGAACTTAAATCTAAGTACGAAAAGCTCCAACAAGATTATCAGGAGCTGCAACGCAAGGCCGAGGCAGCTCCCGCAGAGGCAGCCCCCACTCCCGTAACCTCTCCATCCGAGTTCCTGGATACGTTAAAGCGCCTTGTGGCCCGCGTTGCTATGATTCTTCAGGCAGAGAAATGTTGCTTTCTTCTTTTGGACCGCGAAACCGGCGAGTTGGTCGGCACCCCTCCGGCTTACGGCATGCCCGATGAGGATGTTAAGCAGATCCGCGTGAAAGCCACCGAAGGCGTGTCGGGTTTGGTATTTCGCACCGGCCGGCCTGCCATTACGCGCCAAACGCCCTCCGAAGCCGTTCCGGGCAGAAAGCACGAAGAGATGATGCCAACGCCCATCATGCAGGCTCATGGGCTTCGCAACGGCGCAAGCGTTCCTCTTGTTATAGAAAAACGCGACGAGGAAAACCGCGTTATCGACCGCACTACTATAGGCGTTCTGCACGTTTTCAATAAGCGCTACGGTGGCGAATTCACAGATGAAGACCTAAACCTGCTTAGAATCCTCTCGAGGAACGCCGCCGCGGTTATCGCCCAGGCCCAGCTTTTCTTCGAAGTGGAAGAAAAGGTCAAAGAGTTCGAGGCCACTATCGAGAGCAGTCCGTTCGGCGTGCTTATGGTTAACATGCACGGAGGTATCACCCAGATGAACGCCTCTGTGCGCAAAATGCTGGGTTTGGGCACCAACCACATCGGCCAGCCTTACGACAAGGTGGTAACCAACGAGAAGATACGCGAGGCAATAGAGCGCATCCTCAAGTCTGGCGAAGAAACCAGCGAGGAGATAACCATAGTGCACAACACCGACGGCCGCACCATCGAGCAGCACTTTCAGATGCAAACCACCTTGGTTAAGGGTGACGACCAACAGCCCATCGGTGTGCTGGTTGCCTTTAACGATATTACCGAAATCCGCAACGTGGAACGCATGAAAACGGCGTTCGTCTCGACGGTTTCCCACGAACTGCGCACGCCCATGACTTCCATACAGGGGTTCATCAAAACCCTGCTGGACGACCCCGAAGAGGAGTACTACGATAAGGCAATGCGCAGGGAATTCTACACAATCATCGATACAGAGTGCGAACGCCTGAAGAGACTTATCAACGACCTGCTTAATGTGTCGCGCATCGAGCGCGGCGTCGCCTTGGAGATGAACTTCCAGCCGATGAATTTGAAGGACCTGTTGGAGAAGGTTCTCAAAATCCAGAGCGGCTACACAAGCAAGCATGAATTCAAAGTGGAAATCCAGCCCGGACTGCCGGATATCGTTGCAGACGTTGATAAGATCGATCAGGTGCTTACCAATCTCATTAACAACGCGATAAAATATTCCCCGGACGGCGGTACAATCACCATCAAAGTAACTTACGATGACCAAGGGGTTACCGTATCGGTTGCTGACCAGGGCTTGGGTATCCCGAAGGACCAGCTTCACAAGATATTCCAGAAATTCCAAAGGGTGGATACAAACGACCGAAGATCGATACCAGGAACAGGAATTGGCCTCTTCTTGGTGAAGGATTTTGTGGAGCGACATGGGGGTAAAATCTGGGTCGAGAGCGAATACGGAAAGGGAAGCACTTTCTCGTTCCGCCTGCCGTTTGAACCCCCGCAGCAAGAAGAAGAAACTGCTCAGCCCAGCAGTTAGAGTTTAACTAAAAGCTTTCTGCGATTTAGGAGGAATTAATGCCCAAAATTCTTGCAGTTGACGATCAGGTGCATATTGTGCGGCTTATACAGGTGAACCTGGAGAGGCACGGCTACCAGGTTGTTACGGCTTACGACGGCGAGGAGGCTCTGCAGAAAGTTAAAACCGAGAAGCCGGATCTGGTGGTCTGCGATGTTATGATGCCGCGGAAAGACGGCTTTGAGGTTCTGCGCGAGTTGAAGGCGAATCCGGAAACTCGCGATATCCCTGTGATAATGCTCACCGCCAAGGCCCAGGACGCAGACGTGTTCCGCGGTTGGTCCGAAGGTGTTGACTGCTACCTCACCAAACCGTTCAATCCGGCAGAGCTTTTGGCGTTCGTTAAGAGAGTGCTCAGCGCCAAGCACGAAGACGAGGGCCCAGGAGAAAAAGTTTACAGGCTTTAGTGTCTTATGGATGCGGATAAACGCCGTTTGGTGTTCTTAGGCCTGGTGGGAGCCGCGGTTGCGGCCCTTGCCGTGGGTACTGTTGTGCTGGTAAAATACCACTGCCAAGACCCCGTGAACCGCGCTGAACGTTTGGCAAGCAAAGCCCGTGCCACCATAGAGGAGATACAGGCTAACTTAGAAAGCTGCCGCAAGGCAATTTCCGGTGAACTTGCGTCGGAAAAGTCCTAAAGCAACGCAAGGATATTGCCGATTGCTAATGGGAGTGGTATAAAGTATGCACCGCTTTATCGGCGGTTATGGGCGCGTTTGGCCTTTGAGTTTCATAAGCGTGATTTTTGGGTAACCATGAAACAGGGTTCCGGAGGTGCAACCGGAGTCTTTCCATTAATGAAGCCCCGTCAAGAGGTTTTGGCTTTTGGTCCCTGTGTGTTTGCCGAAACTTCTTGCTGGTAAGTTTTCTGTAAAACACCTTAGTGCCTTCCCTTGGAAAGCTGAATTCTCCATTCATTTGTTCAGAAGCAACCGATAAGCGGCTTCTGTTGCGGTGGATCCACAAGAGCTTCAAATACCGCGCGTTCTTATCACCCGAGAGCAGATAAAAACTCGGGTAAAAGAGCTAGCTGGTCAAATATCGCAAGACTACGCCGGCACCGAGCCTGTTCTCGTCTGCATACTCCGAGGCGCGGTGGTCTTCTTGTCGGATCTCATGCGCGAACTGAGCATTCCAGCCAGTGTGGACTTCATGGCGATCAGCAGTTACGGAGCCGCCACGAACTCTTCCGGCGAGGTTCGCCTGCTTAAAGATTTGGATGACAGCATCGAGGGTAAAGATGTTCTCGTTGTCGAAGATATTATCGACAGCGGCCGCACGTTGAAGTTCCTTTTGGAAAGCTTGCGGGTGCGCAATCCCCGAAGCCTGAAAGTATGTGTTCTTTTGGATAAACCGAGCAGGCGCGCCGTTGACCTCGCTGTGGACTACGTGGGCTTCCATATCCCCGAAGTTTTCGTGGTTGGCTACGGGCTTGATTTGGCCGGTAGGTTTCGAAACCTTCCATACATTGGAGTGGTTGATAGTGTGGAGGAGTAGAACGTGAAGGGGCTTAAAACTTTGGATTTAGCCGAACTGGAGGGAAAATCTTTCGAAGAGCTTCTCGATGTGGCGAAGGATCTGAAAATCCCCGAGCCTGAAAACCTGCGCAAGCAGGACTTGGTGTACAAAATCATGCAAACACAGATAGAACAAAGCGGCTTGATGTTAATGGAAGGGGTGCTGGAGATCCTTCCAGAGGGGCACGGCTTCCTGCGCCGCGAGAACTTCTCGCAGAGCACCGGCGATATATGGGTGGCTCCGTCCCAGATAAAGCGGTTCGGCCTGAAAACCGGGGATACCGTGGTGGGGCAAGTTCGCCCGCCGAAAGAAAACGAGAAGTACTTCGGTTTGATAAGAGTGGAAGCGGTTAACGGCCTGCCGCCGGACGAAGCTAAAAAGCGCAAGGATTTCGACCAGCTTACCCCCATCTACCCCAACGAACGCCTCGTCCTCGAAACAACCCCGGACAATATCTCGGCTCGGGTGATCGACTTGATAGCGCCTCTCGGGAAGGGCCAAAGAGGGTTGATTGTATCTCCGGCAAAAGCGGGTAAAACTACATTGCTGAAGATCATTGGCAACTCCATAACCACGAATTACCCGGATGTGGAGCTTATAGTCCTGCTTATAGACGAAAGGCCGGAAGAGGTAACGGATATACGCAGGTCCGTCGCCGGCAGGGTGATAAGCTCCACCTTCGACGAACAGCCGGAGAACCACATGAGAGTGGCCGACCTGTGCCTGGAGCACGCAAAACGCCTTGTGGAATCCGGAAAGGATGTTGTGGTACTGCTGGATAGCCTAACGCGGTTGGCCCGCGCATCCAACCTCACGGTACAGCCGAGCGGCCGAACCCTTTCCGGCGGCCTTGACCCAACTGCCCTCTACAGGCCCAAACGGTTCTTCGGCGCAGCGAGAAACATCGAAGGCGGTGGTAGCCTCACCATCTTGGCTACCTGCCTTGTGGACACCGGTAGCCGCATGGATGAATCTATATATGAAGAGTTCAAAGGCACCGGCAATATGGATTTGGTCTTGGACCGAGCGCTTTTCGAGCGGCGCATCTTCCCAACCATAGACGTAAAGCGGTCCGGGACCCGCCACGAGGAGCTTCTCTACACCGAAGAGGAATACAGCATGATATGGAAGCTCAGACGCGCATTGGCCAATCTGGACTCTATAGAGGCCGCCGAACTGCTTATAGACAGGCTTCGAAAAACAAAATCTAACAGGGAATTTCTTCTCAGCGTAGCGGATAAGCTTCAATTTGAATAAGGAGAAAAGCCATGAGCGAGGATCGGTTCCCCAATGAATTCGACGATGATGAGGAGATTCGCCCTTTCAACAGCGGCGAGCCGGAGGGAACCCGCCCGGAGGACAGTGAGAAGTGGCTGACCGGCCGCTCCAGCGAGCCGGAAAATGCTCAGCCGCGCAAGCTTTACGAGAAAGAGGTTAAGGTTGTTTCCGTTTACGAGCAGGTGGCTTTCCCGCACAGAGCATATTTTGTACTGCTCCGAGACAACTACAACAGAGAGTTCCGCATCTACATCGGCCAGCCGGAAGCTATGTCTATCTCCATGGCCACCGAGGGGCAGACCTTCGTGCGCCCGCTTACGCACGATTTGATGAAAACAGTGCTGGAAAGGCTTGGTTGGCGCATTGAACGCGTAATCGTCGATGACCTGTACAACGATACCTTCTACGCCAAGCTCACCCTCACAAACGACAAAACTTCGATAGACATCGACTGCAGGCCAAGCGATGCCATAGCACTGGCTGTGCGGGCCAAAGCACCCATCTACGCGGCTGAGGATGTGATAATAGCCGCCTCTCGTTCTGAAGAAGAAGCTGATTCAGGTTCAGAACCCGAATGAGACAGCGCCTTTGGATCCTCCTGGCCGCGCTGGTGCTCCTGATCTTTCTGTTTGGACGCCAGGCAGTTGGCCTATATGTGGACCTTCTTTGGTTTCAGGAGGTTGGCTACCGGTCGGTCTTTCTGAAAATACTGAAAACCCGCGCGGCCCTTGGGTTGGCGTTGGGATTGGCGTTTTTCGCCATCGTTTACACGAACCTCCGGATAGCCAGAAGATGGGCGCCGCCCGTTCCCCGTACATACGCAGAACTGAGAATACAGGAGAGGGCTGGCCTCTTCGCCCGAAGAAGCCTGAATGCGCTTCTGCTTTTGGGGGCTGTATTGGCCGCCGTGGCCGCAGGACTTGAGGCCTCGGGCCGCTGGCATTCTTACCTGCTGTTCGCCAACCCTGTGCCCTTTGGCGAGAAAGACCCATTGTTTGGAAAAGATATCTCCTTTTACGTGTTCAAACTGCCTTTCTTTTTATATATCTACCGCTGGTTGTTGTTTACTCTTGTTATATCGCTGGCCGCCACCGCCGCCATTCATTACTTCGATAAGGCACTGCAGATGGTGATGGGGGTGCCCCGGTTTGCCCCGCACGTTAAGGTGCATCTTTCGATATTGGTTGTTTTACTGCTTTTGGTTAAAGCTTGGGGATATAAACTGGCCGCTTACAGGCTTCTTTTCTCGTCGGGGAATGTGCTGTACGGCGCGGCTTACACCGATGTGCATGCGCGCCTTCCCATGCTGAGTGTTCTTCAGGTGGCATCTGTTGTGGTGGCGCTTCTGTTCATCATCGGAATATTCAAAAGCGGCATAAAACTGCAGGTTGTTGGTATAAGCGGTTTGTTGGTTTTGTCACTGCTTGGGGGAACGGTGTATCCGTCGATCATCCAAAGCGTGCGCGTGGTGCCGAACGAAACAACTTTGGAGCGGCCGTTCATTGCCAACCACATACGCGCCACGCTTAGAGCTTACGGTTTGGAGAAAGTACAAGAAGAAGAGTTTCCAAGCGAAGAGCCGCTTACTCCCCAGGTCATAAGCCAAAATGAGCAAACCATCCAGAACCTGCGGCTGTGGGACCACATACCTCTGTTGAACGCCTACCGCCAACAGCAAAGCCTGCGCCCCTACTACGAGTTCCTGAACGTAGATGTTGACCGGTATACGGTAAACGGCCAAAAACGCCAGGTAATGCTTGCTGCCAGAGAGCTAAACCCAGAGCGCATACCTGTTAGAAGATGGAGCGGAAGGCGCCTGCAGTACACCCACGGCTACGGAATCGTTATGAACCAGGTCAACGCCGTAAGCGCTGAAGGTTGGCCCAAGTACCTGGTCAAAGATATTGATCCCATGTTCTCCGCCGGCCCAGAGCTCAAGATAACCGAGCCGAGAATTTACTTTGGGGAAACGAGCCTGGACTACAACGTCGTCAAAACCAAATTGGTGGAGTTTGATCACCCGCGCGGCGATACAAACGTAACCACCACTTACAAAGGCAAAGGCGGTTTCCCAATAGGCGGAGGGCTCAGGCGCACTCTTTTGGCTTTTTATTTGCAGGACACCAATTTCCTCCTCAGCCGCGATTTGTCCCCAAACAGCCGTCTGCTGATACGCAGGAACGTCGTGGATAGGGTGCGCGCGGTTGCCCCTTTCCTGATGCTGGACCCGGACCCCTACATAGTTCTCAGCAACGGCCGGCTTTACTGGTTTATAGATGCCTACACCATCAGTGATACATATCCTTACAGCCTGCCTGCTTTCGAAGGCGGTTACAACTATCTGCGCAACTCTGTAAAAGTTGTGGTTGATGCTTACCACGGCTCGATCTTTCTGTACATTGCAGACCCAAACGATCCGCTTGTAAAAAGCTACTCGCGCATGTTCCCCAAACTGTTCATCCCCATAAGCCGCATGCCGGCCGGCCTCCGCGAGCATGTGCGCTATCCAGAGCTTCTCTTCAACAAGCAAACCGAAATCTTCAGCGTTTACCACATGCGGGATCCGCTTGTGTTTTACCAAAAAGAGGACCTGTGGAATGTGGCACAGGAGCGCGGCAATGACCCACGCCTTGGAGCGGTTAGGATTGAAGCCTATTACGTGATGATGAAGCTTCCCGGATCCGAGAAAACCGAGATGGTCATAATGCGCCCGTTCACAGCCCGAGGCAAAGATAACATGGTGGCCTGGATGGCCGCGCGCTGTGATGGGGAGCACTACGGGCAGATTTACGTTTATAAATTCCCCAAAACCGCTCTCGCGGAAGGCCCATCGCAGGTGGAGGCCCGAATCAACAACGACCCCATAATTTCCTCTCAAATTACCCTCTGGGATCAGCGCGGTTCCCAAGTGATTCACGGGCATTTGCTCGTTATACCTATTGGGAGAACCGTTTTGTATCTAAGGCCGTTGTTCCTGCAGGCGGAGGCGGCTACCAGTCCCATACCGGAGCTTACCCGCGTGATAATGGCGTCCAATAACCCGCGCCGCGTGGTTATGGAGCGCACACCGGAGGAAGCCCTGAAGTCTCTGGTGGGGGCGGAAGTCTCCGCAAAGCCTGAGGCGCCATTGCCGGTTCCTACCGAAGAAGAAAAACCGACCCGAGCACCCGCCGGTGCAGCGGTGGTTGCGCCAGATGTGCAAAAGCTTGCGCAGGAGGCTTGGAACCAATTAAGCGGTGCGGAGGCCGCTCAGCGGCGCGGAGACTGGGCAGAATACGGGAGACAGCTCCAGTTGCTGCGGCAAACTCTCAAGCGCCTTCAGGAACTTACGGCGGCCCAATAGGTAGCTGTTACAGCGGTTTCTCCTTAACACTCGGTGCGGCGGGTGTGTGGGGTTTAGCGCCGCGGCAGGGCGCGAAATTTTAGAACCGCGGCTATAGACATCCCCGCCGAGTGCCTATCATTAAGTTGTCAGCTACACTGCCAGCAACCGTGCCCCTGCGCGAAGGGCAGGACGCGCTTGTGCTCGAAAGGAAGCGGCAGGTAGCTGGCGAAGTAAGAATATTGTTGAGGGGGGCGAGTTACCTTGGAAGCTATCTACATTCAAGGCGGTAATAGATTAGAGGGCGAGGTCGTTGCCAGCGGTAGCAAGAACTCCAGCCTTGCGATTCTTGCTGCCGTTCTTCTCGCGGAGGGGGAAACTTTTCTCGACAACGTGCCAGACATCGGTGATATCCACACCATGCTTGATATGCTGGAGCACCTTGGGGCCAAAGCAGAATGGTGTGGCGATCATCGATTGAAGATAGACACCTCATCCATCACCACCTCCGAAACTGCGTACGAACCCGTTAGAAAGATGCGGGCCTCGTTCAACGTGTTGGGCCCGCTTTTGGCGCGCTTCGGCCATGCCAAAGTGGCCCTGCCCGGCGGTTGCGATATAGGCGCCCGCAATGTGGACTACCATGTAAAAGGCCTGCAGGCGCTTGGCGCTCAGGTTACCGTGGAGCACGGATTTGCAGACGCCAGGGCGGACCGGCTCCGCGGCGCACACATCTTCCTTGACTATCCTAGCGTGGGAGCCACCAACCAGATTATCTCAGCCGCTGTGCTGGCCGAGGGCACAACCATCATAGAAAACGCCGCTGAGGAGCCAGAGGTTGTGGACCTTGCGCGCTTTTTGAACCGGATGGGGGCGAAGATAAAAGGCGCCGGCACAAAGAGAGTGGAGATTACCGGCGTGCGCCGTGTAAAGCCCATCAAATACAGGGTGATTCCGGACAGAATAGAGGCGGCCACCTTCGCAGTGGCATCTGCAATGACCGGCGGCGATGTTATCATCCATGGGGTGGTGTACGAGCACATAAAACCGGTGCTTCTGAAGCTTCGGGAGACCGGCGCTGAAATCACTGTAGAAAAGCCCGCCGCCAGGTTGCTTGATCCGGAGTTCCCCGATGCTGAAGAGATCGTATCGGTGAGGGTGCGCGGACGGGGCCGCCCGCGCGCAGTTGATATAACAGCGGCACCGCATCCCGGGTTTCCCACGGATGTGCATCCCCCCATGGCGGCACTGCTCAGCATTGCAGACGGTACTGCCGTTATCACCGAAACCGTTTTCGAGCGCAGATTTCGGTATGCCGCAGAGCTGGTGCGCATGGGAGCCGATATAGTGGTTTCGGGGCAGGCGGCCGTTGTGCGCGGAGTGGAAAAGCTTACCGGCGCCAGAGTGGTGGCGCCGGATTTGAGGGCTGGCGCTGCCCTTGTGCTGGCCGGCCTTGTTGCAGAAGGCGAAACCGAAGTCTCTGGTGTGGAGCATATCGACCGCGGCTACGAAAATTTGGAGTACAAGTTGGCACAACTCGGCGCTAATGTGATAAGATGGAAAGAGGAGAAAACTGAGCGACTCGTATGTTCCGCTTAAATCCAGAGATAGGTATAGACCTCGGCACAACAAGCATACTTGTTTACGTTAGGGGGAAGGGGATAGTTCTTCGGGAGCCATCCGTTTTGGCCGTTTCCAAAACCAGCAAGGAGGTCCTCGCCATCGGAGAGGAGGCGCGCATGATGCTTGGCCGCACACCCGGGGATATTATCGCCATACGCCCTCTCTCCGATGGCGTGATCGCCGATTACACACACACCAAGAAACTGCTTTCCCTCTTAATCAAAAAGGCCTGGAAAGCGTCCGGCCGATGGATGGGTCCCCTGTTCCGGCCGAAGGTGCTTATCTCTGTTCCTTCGGATATAACCAATGTGGAGAGGCGCGCGGTGCTTCAAGCCGCCAAAGAAGCCGGAGCCGCTTGGGTGGACTACATCGAAGAGCCGATGGCGGCTGCCATTGGAGCCGGCCTTGCCATAGATAAGCCGAGCGGCAACATGGTGGTCGATATCGGCGGCGGAACCACCGACATAGCCGTTATATCGCTCGACGGCATAGTTATATGCAAGTCCATTCGCGTCGGCGGCAACAGAATGGACGAAATGATAGCCCGCTACATAAAGAATGAGTACAACCTCCAGATAGGAGACCGCAGTGCGGAAGAGATTAAAATACGCATAGGCTCTGCGTACCCGCTGGAGCAGGAAAAGAAGATGGAGGTGCGTGGCCGCGATCTGGTTGCGGGCCTGCCGAGAACTATAGAGGTTTCCTCCGAAGAGATACGGGAGGCTATTTCCGAGCCTGTGAAAGCAATTGTGGATAAGGTGAAGGCTGTGCTTTTGGAGACCCCGCCGGAGCTGGCCGCCGACATTATCGAAAAGGGAATATGGCTCACCGGGGGAGGCGCAATGCTGAGGGGTTTCGACAAGCTTCTGCGCATGGAAACCGGAATTGATGTTCACATTGCGGATGACCCCCTCTCCTGCGTTGCAATAGGCACAGGCCGGGCGCTGGAGCACTTGAAATTGCTCGAAAAGAACAGGCGGCATTCCCTGCAGCAGTAATCCTTCTCGAAGCTTGGCATTCGAGATTTAATACCTGTTTGAATTTTCAGCCGGCCCAATTCCCATGGGTGCAGGCTTGTTTGCTTTGGGCACCTTAAAAGTTCCGCCGAAGATTTTCCGCACGCGCCGCGGAACCGAGCCGTCCGAAAAAGCGTCATATCGGTGACAGAGGCAAACGCCCATCGCGGTGTTAAGCCGGCTTACCGGAGCTTGCAAATGAGCAACACCTCAAGCGCCGTGGTTCTGGTGGTTGAAGACGACGCAGAAACCAGACAAATGCTGAGTGTGATACTCGGCACAGAAGGCTTTTCTGTTTTGGAGGCCGCCACCGCCGCCGAGGCGCTGAAGCTGGCCCAAAGCGGTCCCGACCTGGTGATACTGGATTGGATTCTGCCCGATATCAGCGGTATAGAGGTGTGCCGCCGATTGAGAGAAAACAGCACCATCCCAATCCTTATGCTTACGGGCCGCTCCGATACGGCCGACAAAGTGCTTGGGCTGAACATAGGCGCGGACGACTATATGGCCAAGCCGTTTGAGCCTGGCGAGTTGATTGCCCGTGTGCGTGCGCTGCTCAGGCGCGCTTCCGGATGGCGGTCGGCACCAAAGCGCCGCGCGCTCTGCAGCGGCATTCTGCGCCTGGAGCCGGAATCGTACGAGGTTTACGTCCGGGGGAAAATGGTGCCGGTCACCCGGTTGGAGTTCGACCTGCTGTACTGCCTGGTTGAGAACGCCGGCAAGGTTCTAACTCGAACAGATATCCTGAAGCAGGTATGGGGCGAGGATGAGGTGATAGACCTGCGCGGAATCGATGCCCACATCCGCAAGCTTAGGCAGAAAATCGAAGACAATCCGGACCAGCCGCGGCAAATAGTGAGCGTATACGGCGTCGGGTACAAATTCGTGCCCATGGAAGAAGGCGCTTAACAAATTTTCCAACATATCTCAATATTTCCTCAACCATCTTAGGCGAAACGCGGGTTATCATAAACTCGGCGGCCTAAAACAAGCTTTCGGTGCAGCAGGTTACCGCAGGGAGAAAAGATATGCAACCCGAAATAAAATCCCCGCCAGCAGAGGCCAACGGCCACTCAAGCGCAAAGCGGGGCCGGTTGGTCCTGCGCCTGTTGGGCATATTCGGCGTGGTAGTGGCAGTTCCGCTGTGCGTGGCCGGAGGGCTTCTCAGCCTGTCCGGTAGAAACAGCATACAATCTTCCGGAGCGGCAGTAAGTCGGGTTGGCGAGCAGGCGTTCAACAAATCTGCCGGGGAGCTGATAAACCTGGCCACGAAGGGCTTCAGGCAGTCGGGCAGGCAAACGGCAGCGCTCAGCCGGGCGCAGGTTTTGGAACTTGGCAAATCCCAGGAGAAGGCGAGTGAAGAAGCCCTGCGCAAATCGGGGCAGAAGCTGATCCGCGACGGCACCGCCACACTTCACCAATCAACAGAAAAGCTCATCAGGTCCAACAGCCGGATATTGGCCAAATCGAACGCACAGCTTATGCGGATGCACGAAGAGGCGGTGCAACAGGTATCGGCCATGCTGATTGCAGAGGCAAAGGATGCGCTTGAGAAATCCGGGGAAAAGTTCGCAGAGCTGAATCGAAACACAATACGCAACCTGGCTGGCCAAACCAGCCGAGAGCGTGCAAGGCGCATAGCGGAAAAAGTCGACCAACAGGTGGTGGAGCTTGCCTCTGAGATTGCAATGGCCGCCCGGCACCCAGGCATTGCTGGGCTGAACCGAGAGATAATGGAACTTGGGCTTTGGAACCTGGTTCTTTCCAACCCGTATGTTCTCTCGGCAACGGTTGTCAACTCCAAAGGCCAGCAAATTTACAGCGTATCCCGCGGGATACCGGTTCCCGAAAAGCTTTCCGGTCCCCCGGGCATCCCTGAAGGCAACTTCGTGCTCTCAGATGTGGTTGTGGATGCAGAGCGCAGGGATGCAACCATCCTGGTTACGGTGCCGCTGGACGCTCCCCCGGGTCGAAGCGCCGGTTCCCTAATGGCTTGGATGTCTCTTCAGGCGCTTTCATCGCTTATGCAGCAGGCGTATCCAGGGGGGCCTGCGGGAGCGGTAACCTACCTTGTATCTCCCGATGGTGTGATAATGGCCCACCCGGACCCCCAGAAAGTTGGTGAGAGAGTTCCCGACGAGCATCTCCCTGCTTTTCAGGCATCGCGGGAAACCGAATCCGGATACGTGGAGCTGAACGGCGCCAACGGAGAGTCTACGGTGTGCGGCTTTGCGCGGGTTGGGAAAAGACCGTGGGTTGTGCTGACCACCCAACCGATGCGCGAACTGCTGACCGCGGCCGAGCAGATACGCCAAACCATAAACGATACCTGGCGCCAAGCGGCCGACCAAATGGAGCAGAAAGCGCAACAGAAGGCGGCCCAGATGCTTAGCGTTGCGGTGCCGGAGCAGAGGAAAATCGCTTTGGAGGCGGCCGCGGCGGTGCGCACCGAGGGCGAGCGCATGGTCTCGGAAGCCGCAAAGCGCTTGGCTGAGGAACAAAGCAGGGAAATCGCATCCGCCGTTCTGGATGCCAGGAGTATGGCGCGCAAGCAGGCCGCCGCTGCCGCCGCAACAGTGGAAAAATACACCGCTCAGGCCATGCAGAAATCGTCGGCGGTGCTTCGGGAGCAGGCACAGCGTTCTGCCGCCCTTGGACGCGAGAGGATGCGCCAGCTTTCCACCACGGAAGCCCAAAAAGCCGCAAAAAAGATGCTTGTTCAGTCCGGATGGATGCTGGGACTGTTTGTGGCTTGTGCACTGGGGCTTGCGGCGCTGACCGCCGGCTCCATAGTTCGCCCTGTGCGCCAGTTGGTGGAGAGCACGCAGGCGCTGGCAAGGGGGAACCTGTCTCACCGCGCGGTTGTCCAAGGGAACGACGAACTGGCCCAACTGGCGCTTGCTTTCAACAAAATGGCCGAGGAGATAGAGAGAACCCAAGAGGAGTTGAAAAAAAGCAACGAGGTTCTTGCCAAAGAAAAAAGCCTTATACAGGCCATAGTGGAAAACACACCGGATGGCCTAGTGTTGTTGGACCCCAATGGAAACGTGGTTTTTGCCAACCCAGCTGCCCGGGCCTTTCTTGGGGTGACAGAGGGGGCGAACGGCGGGGCAAACCAGGATGCGCTGGCGCTTGCAGTTGCCGAGATTCCGGAAGCCACTCAGCAGCCCAAGGATTTGGTTATCGAAAAGCCCACCAAACGCGTTGTGCAGATTCGGTGCGCGCCTGTGGCAGATTCATCGGGCAAAACCTGGGGCAGGCTTGTGCACCTACACGATGTCACACGCGAGCGCGAGATCGACGAGATGAAGAACAACTTCGTGTCGCTGGTTTCGCATGAGCTCCGCACCCCGCTTACATCCATTTTGGGTTTCTCCTCTTATATACTAACCGGCAAAATGGGGCCCATGACGCCCGCCCAGAAAACAGCCCTGGAGTCGATGCACCGCCAGGCACGCAGATTGCGGGCTATTATATCCGACTTTCTGGAGATCTCCAGAATGGAGTCCGGCCGGTTTCAGATACGCACCGAGGAGGTCCCGGTGGCGGAGGTGGCCGTTCGGGTTGTGGAGGAGATGCGTCCGCAGGCGGACGAAAAAGGAATAAGGCTGTTCCTTTCTTCCGATTCGGACTGCGGGGCCTGCGCTTTGGGCGACGAAGAGCGCATCGCGCAGGTTTTCACCAACCTAATCGCCAACGCCATCAAATTCACGCAGCCTGGAGGCACCGTCGAGGTCTGCGTGAAACAGCTTGACGGCGTTGTGGAGGCGTCGGTCCGCGATACGGGAATCGGGATTCCGGAATCGGAGCTTCCGCGCATCTTCGACCGGTTCTATCAGGTTGAGCGCGCGGTTACCAGAAAGACCGGTGGCACGGGCTTGGGTTTGGCAATCGTTAAGAATATTGTGGAAGCCCACGGGGGTAACATAAGTGTGAAAAGCAGCGTTGGTCAGGGTTCAACGTTTACATTCACTCTTCCGGCGGCAGGTCGCGTGCAGTTTACCGCGGCCGAAGGCGCCTGAGAAAAGGGAATTCCTATTATGCAGGCCAAAATACTGCTGGTTGAGGACGAGCCGGAAAACCAGCTCGTTATCGGCCTTATACTGACTACCGAGGGATACAACGTGATAACAGCCGATAGGGGCGACGCGGCCCTCAAACTGGCCGCTGTCGAAAAGCCGGACCTTATACTTCTGGATGTTATGATGCCCGAGATAAACGGATACGAGGTTTTAGAACGCCTTAGAAGCAATCCGGAAACCGCCGGCATACCCGTGGTTCTGCTCACCGCGCTGGCGCAGGAAAAGGATGTGGAAAAGGCGGTTGAAGCCGGCGTGAACGGATTTGTTGCCAAACCTTTCGAGCCGGCAGAACTGATATCATGCGTGCGCGCCGCCCTATCTCATTCTCAACAAGCGATAAAAGGTGCAAAATCCCTAAGTGCTGGGGCTGACAATGAGTGACGATGCATCCACTCTAGAGCAATGTGAATTAAAAGAGTGTGCGGATCCCCGCTCTGCATTTAATGACATTATTTGCAGATACGAACGTCAGATTTTCAATCTTGTTTACAGATATACCGGGGATTACGATGATGCTTGCGACATTGCGCAAGAGGTTTTCGTTAATGCATATAGATCGCTTTCTGAGTTTCGCGGTGATTGCAAAATCTACACATGGCTGTGCCAGATAGCCATAAACCTGTGCCGCAGTTACCATCGCCGGCGCCAGCGCGAACAACAGCATCTCGGCCCATCCTTGGACGAGATGTACGAAGATGACTCCGGCGACCAATCCACGTGGGAGATTCCCGGTGATGCAGATCAACCTGATGTGGAATACGAGCGCCGGGAGCTTCGGCAGATGGTGCGCAAGGCCATACAAGCCCTTCCCCCAAACCATCGGGAGGTGCTTCTGCTTAGGGATATCGAAGGGCTGTCTTACCAAGAGATATCGGCGATTACCGGCTTGCCCATCGGTGTGGTTAAAACAAGGTTGCACCGAGCCCGCCTTTCCTTGAAAAAGCTGCTGGAGCCGGTTGTGATGGGATGAGGGGTGGTGAGGGCGTTTGCTCTCCTTCGAATCGGGGTTGGCCTGGAGCGCAAACGCGAATTCGCATTTCGCGTGGCGGCTTTGCGGACAGGCGGCGATTTGTTATTGACAACTTAGGACCCCCGTGCTATATTTGCAAACGATGGGGCGCTGGGGTCTGCCTATTAGGCTTCACCCAAGGGCAGGCAAGTTAGCCGATCGTTGATTTTGCACTGCAGGCAAGTGCTCAAAGCAACTGCGGCCGTTGCAGGTGTGATTTGGGTATCCCAACGGATGCACAAAGGATCGGCTAGAGTTTGAAATGCCCCATCATATAGGGAGGGAGGCATGTTTAACATGGTTCCTCGATTTGGTAGGCCCACCCTTGCACGTCTCTTGATGGCGTGCTTTGTTGTCGTCTTGCTGTTGGCCTTCGCAGTTACCCCCGTGCTTGCACAGGGTCTGCGGGGCCTTTACTATGCTAGTACCCCTTCCAGCAGCCCCGACCGACTGAAGCTCTTCAGCCCGGGCAATCTTGTTCTAACCCGAATAGACGGCCCGGTTGACTTCAACTGGGGCAACGATGCTCCTGATCCCGCCGTTCCGGCAGACGGCTTCGGGGTGCGCTGGGTTGGCCAGGTTGTTGCGCCGGCGTCAGAAGATTTCACATTCTACACCGCAACTGACGACGGTGCCCGACTGTGGCTCAGCGAAAACCCGATCGATCCCGAAAACCCGGGCACGCCGATTATCAACCAGTGGGTTGACCAGGGAACTACCCAGGTTGCCTCTAAGCCGGTGCCCTTGGTGAAGGGCAAGAAGTACTACATAATGTTCGAGTACTACGAGAACGGCGGCGGAGCTGTGGCCCGGCTTCTGTGGGAAAGCCCTTCAACCCCGCAGGATGTCATTCCGGCGGATGCGCTGATCCCGGGTGAAATGCCTTACAATCCGGTCACACTCTCCGGCACCGTGACCAATCCGCAGGGAGCCGCCGCGGGAGCAACTGTGGCTATCTCCGGTGCAGCAAGCCGGCGCGTTACCACCGATGACCAGGGGAAGTTCTCGATGACGCTCCTTCCCCCTGGCAGCTACAAAGTGGTTGCCTACCAAGCCGGTGCCTACGCCCCGGAGATTTCTGAGATTACGCTGGGACCGGGTGAGTCGAAGACCCTAAACATCAAGCTTACCAAGCCGGTTATTCTGACCGAGTATCCGCTCCAGTACGACAGAGACTGGGTGAACTCGGTTGATAACCCCACCGACTTCACCGTTGTGACCACCGACCCAGCCTACGATAAAGCTTCTCTGCCTGCCGGCGGCAGCAAGGTTAAGGTTGGCAACGTGACGTTTACGTTCCCATCAACCGCCGACGGTGCCAACAACGTGGTTGCCATGGCCCTGAATACCTTCCTGGTAAGCAAGGCCAACTACACCGGCATCCATATCCTGGCATCCAGCGGTGGTAGCTCGGGCGGCGGTACCTACAACGGCCAGGCCATCCTGACCTATGCCGACGGCACCACAGAGAACATTCCCGTGAGCGTTGCCAACCGCACCGCGGCTCCAACGGCCAACGAGACGGAAGTCATTACGGCCACACTGCTGGACAACACCGGATCGGCTGTTGGTGAGGGCAGGATTAACTACCAGTTCATCCCTGTGGATCCGTCCAAGCAGTTGGTCTCCATAGGGTTCACCACCCAGCTCTCCGGAAGCACGGTTGCCACACCGATGATGTGGGGCATGGTGCTCGAGTCTGTCCAGCCGCTTGAGCCGCTCGCCACGGTGTCCGGAACGGTTAAGGTTGCGGGCGCTCCCGTTGCAAACGCAGTGGTGCGCATAGGGCCTCTGACCGCAACCACAAGCACGAAGGGCACGTATTCGTTTGTTGTGCCGGCCGGCACCTACACGCTGGGTGGCCTGCTTCCGGGCAAGTATGCTCCGACCTTGAAGGAGATCACCGTTGGCGCTGGTGAGAAGCAGACAGTAGACCTGGAGCTGGCTGCTGCCGCGGTTCAGGTGCAGTATCCGCTCAACTACAGCCACGACTGGATATCCGGAGCGGATGCGCCCGGCGACTACACCTTCGGTGACACCGCGTTCATCGCCGAGCAGTTGCCCATAACAAACCGCAAGGCAACCCACGGCACCATCGAATTCCTGATGGGCGACGTCTCCGAGGGCGGGCAGAACATGATCTTCGTGAACGGTCAGTTCCTGCCCACGCCGGAAGCCAACTACTCCGGATTCTACATCCTTGAATCCTGCGTCTCCGGCTTCTACACCAGGCAGTGGACGCTGACGTTCACGGACGGCACCACGGAGACCGTGGATGTTCAGTTCAGCGACTGGTGCGGCGGCGCCAGCAAGATCGAGGAAGAGTGGAAGCGCACGGTCAACCGCCACAACCCGTCTGGCGAAACCGGCCCGAACTGCGCCATCTTCTTCGAGCCGCGCTTCATCTCCAACTTCACCAAGAAGCTGAAGAGCATCACGCTGAACCCAGACCCAAGCGGCTACGCCACTAACAGCGGCGGCCTGTTCGCTCTGACGCTTGAAGCCGCGGCTCCTCCGGTAATGGGCACCCTCACCGGCAAAGTGCAGGGCCCCAACGGACCGGTTGCTGGCGCTCTTGTGGTGGTTGGCTATGACCCGGCTATCCACGCTCAAGGCTCCGGCTGGGTTGTCGGCACCACGGATAACTCCGGCAACTTCAGCGGCTCTGCTCCCACCGGCACGTATCCGGTCTCGATCGTTGCCCGCGGTAGCGGCCTCAAGCCGATGACCAAGACGGTTACGATAGAGGCCAACAAGACCACCGATATGGGCACGATCAACATGGAGTCCTACGGCTCCCAGGTGGTGTGCTGGCTCAGGAGCGAGAGCGTCGGCCAGGGTCTGCGCCACATCGATCCGAAGGTTGTTCCGGATGCCGAGACGCAGGCTTTCGTTACCACGCCGGTAACGGTTGGCGGCCGCGAAGGGCGCAGCGGAACCAACTTCGCCTTCGATGTTGACGACAACTTCCTGTTCCGCGGTAAGCCCACCAGCCAGGTCTGGATACGCATCCAGTACTACGATGAGGGCACCGATACCATCTACATCGACTACACCAACGCCGACCTCTCTATGGGTGCCGGCAAGTATGAGGTTGCCCAAGACATCGTAGACAGGACCGATACCAAGACCTGGAAGACGGCCGACGTTGCCCTGGACAGTGCCGGCTTCTACGGAACCCAGGAGCTTGCTGGCGACTTCAGGATCAGGAGCGCATCCAACCTCACCCTCGGCTATGTGGTCGTTTCTACCAAGTCGCAGATCACTGAGCCCGGTGAGCCGCCTGCGATTCCCAAGGTTGTGTACGGCGACCTCAACGGCGACGGCAAGGTCGGCATCCCCGACGTGACGATCGCTTTGAGGATTGCCGTGGGAGTCCAGACCGGTACACCGGATCAGATCAAGGCTGGCGACCTGAACGGAAACGGCAAGGTCGAGATTGCTGAGGTCACCAAGATCCTGAGGTACGCGGTTGGTCTTATAACCACCCTTCCGTAAAGCGGAAGCGGTTTCTGCAACGGCCGTAGTTTAACCAAGGCCGGCGGGTTTGAACAATCCGCCGGCCTTTTCACTTTACGCGGCTTTTTGCCCTTGCCTCCAGCCCTTCTCCCGAGGCCCCATCACCTTGTCTTGGCTTGCCCTTACCCCTGGCCCCTCTCCCGTAGCTTCGCACGGGAGAGGGGAAGCGTGTGCTCCCTTCTCCCTTGAATGGGAGAAGGGTTGGGGATGAGGGTGTGTATGGGCAACTGCGCTCAGTCGGCTGGAATTTTCACCACCGCCATGCTGTGCGGCTTCACCTCGTACCTTACGCCGGCAAAGCTTCCGGAAACCGCCTCATCCGTGGTGTTGAGGACGAGAATGCGCCCCTGCTGTTGGGTAACAAAAACACCGTTCCACTCGCCGTCTGCGGGCACTTTTGGTGCAACGCCCGGCATAACCTCGCCAGCGCGGAAGAGGGCCTTGGCCAAGTCCGCATGAAAGCCCGGACCAGGCTTCTCTGCACTTACGAAAACATAGCCCCGGCCGATTTGCCTAACCCCGGGCTCCGAAAGGCGCAAGTCGCCATCCGGGGCCGAGTCGTTTTCCGGCGTGGTGGGCCTGCCCAGGTTCGGGGAGATGAGAACGCCGCCGCTTTTCACCCACTTGAGCAGGTTTTCAAGCTCTGCCTTTTCGTAAAGAGTGCCGTGAACCAGAATGAGGAACCGGTATCTTCGGAGGGCTCCTTCGGCAACCATTTCTGCGTCCACGAAATCGAGATCCAGCGCATCGCGGATTTGGGCGGCCGCCTCAAACGGGATTTGCCACTCTCTGGGATGTGCGGTGATGTGCGTTTTGGGGATGTAAACCGCTGTATCCACCACGGGTTTGCCTTTGGAAAGCAGGCCGATGTGCTGGCGGAACGCCTCTCGGCGCTGCAGGCTTCCCGTCATGTTCCCGCTGTATTCGAAAAGCTGGTCCGCACCGCTGGCCGCCACGTTGTATATGCGCACCACAAGGCCGTGCTCGTCCACACCGGCGGCCGGTTCAAAACCGTAAAACGTTTTGTAGTGTTTGCAGGCAGAAGCAACCCATCTGGTGAGCCAGAAGTTTGTTGGATAGTTGCTACCTTCGTTGGTGATGCGGATGCCGGCCTTGTACTTAGCAGCAATCCGGGCCTGGTGTGTGAAATCGGAGCCGTGGGTTGGGTAGCCATCGCCGCCGGTGCACAGGTATATCTTGGTTTTCGGGAAGAACTCGCGGGCTGTGGCAATCCACCAGTCGGCCCACTCGTCCATGCTTCCGCGGTACCACGCCATGAAATCCAGCCAGGCGCGCGTTGAAGGAGCTTTCTCCGGCAGGAAAGGCTGAACTTGGTCTATGGACGAGAAGCTCGTCTTCCAAGCCTTGTTTAGGGCCTCCACAGAACCGTACTTGCGGTGCAAAAAGCTGCGGAACGAAGCTCGGGCGTACCTATCGCCGCACCAGTAACCGCTGTGCTGGTGGTAATCGCCGGTCCAGCCACCACCGGATACCGGATAGATTGCCTCGCCGAAGTCTCCGGTGATGCCAAGCAGGATGGACTCTATCATTCCTGTGGGCAGATAGTGCTCTGCAAACCGCTTCAGGAACTCGCGAATGTGAGAGCGAAGGTTCGGGTTCCAAAGAGACTGCACTCCGCTTTCTGTGTCGTGCTCCAAACAGCGGTAGTGCACGCTCTCAAGGCTCTTATCGAACCAAGCCGGCGTTGTGTAAGCCGGCCCAGCGATGAGGAACGGGACCCACTTCAAACCGCGCTTTTTCAGCTCTGCAATCTCTGCATCGTAAAGAGAGTAGTCCCACTTTCCGCGCTCCGGTTCCAAAGCGCTCCAGCGCACGTAAGTCTCCCAGCTTGTAACCCCGGACGGCGCGAAGATATCGGCCATGACGTTGACAAAGAAGCTCTGCACCTCAGCAACCGAGGTTCCAGGTGCAAAGTTAGATGCCCCGAACGTGACCTCCATGCCGCGGCCGGCTTTCACGCGGGGCAGTTTTGAAGCGGCATCTTGAACTGTGCTCATTTTTGCTGGCCTCTCTGTGCTTATTGAAACATAGCGAACGGCAAGCGCAGTGCCCGGAGGCGCTCCAATCCGGAAGTCCCCGCCGTTGCACCGCCTGCTGAATCTTGCATCGTGCACCTCAAAGCTTACGGTTTCCCACCTCCGGGTGCCGTAGCCGGGGTAGAAACCGGCGGTTTTAAAAGCCCCGGGCGCCTGCGGAACCTTCCTTACGCTTGCATCAGTAGAGTCGTACTCCAGCGACCAGGGGATCCCTTCATCGAAGAAGGTAACGGTTATGAAGCAGTGCGGGCGGAAGGCAGGATTATTCACCAGGAAGTAAATGCACCGCATCATTCCGGCGCCCAAGGGATGTCTGGATGGCGCTGTGCGGCGGCACTCGAAGCCGGCAACCCTGTCCGGAACGGTGACCCCGTCGCTGGTTGGCGACGCATCCACGCGGCTCAATCCGCCGCTGGAGCTGTCCACAGTCCCAAGCCGCACCTCGGCTGTGGCGGCCGCCGCGCTTCCGATATGGCAAAATGAAAGCGGCGCGGTTAGAACCAAAACCGCACAGAAGAGCACAGAATAGCGAAAAACCGTGGCAAACACCCCCTTGTTTTAATTCCACCATTCCAATACTTGCTTTCCCTACCCAGAACTCCTTCTTTTAGCTTTTTGTTCGGAGACATGGGTTACACTTTTGGTCGTGGTTCCTCATGTTTAGCAGTAAACCAACACGAAAAAGCGGAAAATTCCTCCATGCAATTTGCGCCCAGAACATTGACACCAAGCGGGGCTCGTGCTATAAGTATCTTGGTAAGCTTTCGGCAGCCATCGGTTCCGCCTCGCTGCGTACGGGGTGAGCGCGGTGGAGGGAATCGGGCTGGTGGTCTGCAGTGGAGGTGATGTTGGATTTGCGAAGCTGCGCCTGAAGCGGAGGAAAGCAGCTTCCAATTGAGGGTTTGCGTGCGGCACGCACCGAATAATCCCCCACTGAGCGTGCCAAGTATAAAAAACAGAGAGGGAGGTTCCGTAATGAAAACGCGCACGATTTTCGTGCTGCTTTTAGCAATTGCGGTGCTGGTAAGTGCTGTTCCTGTAAGCGCCGCGATCCACAAAGTGGTTTTCCGCGATGAGGGCTATGCGCTGAGCTGGATGCCTGCGGATTTCGCAGACCAGGTTGCCGCATACATGGAAGGCAAAGGCTTCAAGCGTGTAAACGCCCAGGAGTTGCGCCAATTCATGCTCGATCGGCTCAAGGACCGCGATCCCAGCGTTGTTGTGATGGCGAACGACGTCGTTCCCGACACGGTTATGGAGCCGATTGGAGATCCGCCCCAGCCGAACGTCAACTGCTTGTTCAACAAGTACCTGGATGCCGGTGGAAAAGTTATCTACCTCGCTGACTGGCCCGCATACTACATCGGCATGCCTGACGGAACCCGGCCCGCATGGAACGACACTGGTGCGGCGGCGGCTTTGGGCTTCTGGCCGGCAAGGTGGGGCTACAACGATATCCGCACACCAACGGTCTTCAACGAAGAAGGCAAAAAGTGGGGCTTCAAAAAGCCTTGGCTCAGTGCCCGCGCAGCAAGCCCCGCCGATGTTGACATCGTGCTTGGCAATCCGGAAGGGCGTCCGGATGCCGCCATGCCTTGGGTGAAGACCTACAACAACATCGGCCGCCCTGGCGCTGGGTTCCTGTTCATATACGACTTCCCTTGGGGCGATTCCGGCTGGCGCGGTGACTTCAACGACGAAGACCTGGAGCAGATTGCTCGGGTGGCCTCGTACCTCCCCGCCGGCGATAAGCCTCTAACCACCGAGCTCTCCGGCACGGTTGTGGGTCCCACCGGCCCGATGGCCAATTCGCGCCTGGCTTTTGTGGACGAGCTCGGCACATACTACATCCGCACGGACGACAAAGGCGCCTTCAAGGTGTATGCGGCCAAGGGCACCTACAAGGCCCACGTGTACTACCGCGGCATCCTTCTGCCGATCGGAACCTTCGAGGTGAAGGGCGACCCAACGCAGACCGTCCAACTGGGCGTTGATGTTACCGACAAGACCCCGCCTCCCGCGATTAGGGATCTTGCGGTTGCCGGCGCCACCAAGAACAGCTTGACGGTTAGCTTCACCGCTCCAGGCGAGGGAACGTTCATGTACGAGGTTCGCTACAGCTTGGCGCCTATCACCGATGCCATCTGGGATGTGGCTTCTAGCGTAGTGGTTGAGGCGAAGGCTCCGGCCGGTCAGAAAGAAACCGTGGAGATCAAGAACCTCCAGCCGCTGCAGAACTACTTCATCGCCGTGAAGGCCATCGACGCCAACCTGAACGCCAGCGCGCTCTCCAATGTGGTGAGCGGTGCCACCGAAGCCGTGCCCATTGGCGACGGTCTGAAGGGTGAATACTATCAGTGGGACTATGCCACCTTGGGCGGCACACCCGACCGCGCGGATGTATTCACCCCTGCTAACCTTGTCGCAGTTCGGTACGATGCACCCATCAACTTCGGATGGGGCGGCGGTGCTCCTCATCCGCAGGTGCGCGCCGACGACTTCGCCGTTCGCTGGACCGGCCAGGTGTTGGCTCCAACCTCGGAGGAGTACACCTTCTACGTGGCTGGCGACGACGGAGTAGCTCTGTGGGTCAGCGATAAGCCGATCAACTTGGCTAACCCCGGCGATTCCACCACTCCTTACGACGGCTGGAGGCTCCAAGGCGAAACCGAGTGGGCCGCCACTGCGCCCATCAAGCTGCAGGCCGGCAAGAAGTACTACATACTGTTTGAGATGTACGAGCGCGGTGGTGATGCCGTTGCAAGACTGCGCTGGAGCACGCCGACCATTCCCAAGCAGATAATCCCTGCCGAGTACCTGTACTCCGGCGAGGTTGAAGCTGTTGGCCGCGTCTCTGGTGTGGTGCTGGACTCTATGGGCAAGCCGCTTGCTGGCGTTCCGGTAACGGTTAAGAGCGCCAAGAGGACCGCAACCCTCTCCACCGCGGCGGACGGCACATTCACAACCACGTTCCCACCTGGCGACACAGACATCACTGCTACATTGGGCGCTGGACTGCTGGAGAAGTACAGTGCCACCCAGAAGATAGGTGTGGAGGCCAACAAGGTCACCTCAGTGACCCTGACAATCCCGGCCTACATGGTCAGCATGAGCCTGCGCGCCGCGGATCTGAAGAAAGCCGGCAAGCCCGGTTGGAGGTTCCTCGGCACTATGCCGGAGGACAGCGGTGTCTTCGAAGGCATGAGGCCCGATTACAAGGACTACATCGACCCGAACTACAAGGACACCGGTCCGGACAAGCACGTAACAACATCCACCTGGCTTGAGGACTGGCCGCTGGTTCCCGGAGATGCTGGCCCTGCCGGCCGCGCCGGTCAGCCTGGCGGTATTCCGGACAACACCTTCTGGGTCCAGAGACTGCACTTCACCATCCCCGCCGAGATGGAGAAGGCCGAGACGTTCGTCCTGCGCGACTTCAACATGGACGACATCAACGAGATCACGGCGGTTAACGGCGTGAAGATCGGCGGCGAGCCCGAAGTGTGGCAGTGGAACCGGAACTGGATAATCCCGTTCGAGGCGAAGATAGTGAAGTTCGGAGGCCAGGAGAACGTGCTGGCGATGGTCGGCTATGAAGGCGGCGGCGGCGCTGGCCACAACCTGGATCTCGGCGGACCGACGCTTGTGGCGGTTATCCCCGGTGCGCCTGCTCCGACGGTTGCCAAGGGAGACCTGAACGGTGACGGCAGGGTTGGCATTCCCGATGCCACCATAGCCCTGCAGATAGCCGTTGGAATCCTGAAGCCGTCGGCTCAGCAGTTGGCGGCTGGAGACCTGAACGGCGACGGCCGGGTTACCATAGCCGAGGTCACCCAGATACTGCGCGCCGCTGTTGGGCTGACCAAGCTCCAGTAGCTTCCCGAGAACTCAGTTGGCTCCTAGTTGATTGATAAGGCCCCCTGCCCTGAAATAAGGGCGGGGGCCTTTGTTTTTGCCCATCAGCTTTTACGCTTGCCTCTCTCGCCGTTCCTTCCCCTCACCCCTGGCCCATCTCCAAGTTTCGGGAGACGGGAACCGAATGCTTCCCTCTCCCCTCGGCGGTAAAGCGGCGGCGTTCAGAACTTTGAAAAGCCCCGGAAGAGCGCTGGCGCGTTGAATACAAAGCGCCTATCTGTTAAGATTATGGAAGGGCTGGGCACTGCGGCGGATTTCTAATCCTTTCTGTTTTTGCCCGGGGGTTTCTGCTTCTCGCGAAAGTGTTTTTTAACACAGCCCAATGCAGGAGGAGATTTAACGGATTATGGTAGATATGGATACCCTCGTGGCGCTGTGCAAGCGCCGCGGTATAATCTTTCAAAGCAGTGAGATATACGGCGGTTTTGGAAGCTGTTACGACTACGGTCCTTTGGGCGTGGAGCTTAAGCGCAACATAAAAGAGGCTTGGTGGCGCGCCAACGTCCAAGAGCGCGATGACATGGTCGGCTTGGATTCTGCAATACTCGCCCACCCGATGGTGTGGGTGGCATCCGGTCACCTAGAGCATTTCAACGATCCGCTGGTTGACTGCAAAGCATGCAAACGCCGCTTCCGCGCAGATGAAATCGAAGGTGACAGGTGCCCGGAGTGCGGCGGCGAGCTGACCGAGGTCCGCAAGTTCAACACCATGTTTAAAACGTTTGTTGGCCCTGTGGAGGATGAAGCCTCCATAGCCTACCTGCGCCCCGAAACGTGCCAGGGCATCTTTGTTAATTTCCAAAACGTGTTGATGGCATCCAGAAAGAAGCTTCCGTTCGGAATTGCCCAGATAGGCAAATCTTTCCGCAACGAGATTACCACCGGGAACTTCATCTTCCGCACGCGCGAGTTCGAGCAGATGGAGATAGAGTATTTCGTGAAGCCCGGAGAGGACGAAGAGTGGTTCGAGCGGTGGATAGAGATACGCCTAAATTGGTGGAAGGAGCTTGGTATCCGCGAGGAAAACCTGCGCCTCCGCCCGCATCCGAAAGAGGCTTTGGCCCATTACTCCAAAGCCACCACCGACATAGAGTACAGATTTCCGTTCGGCTGGGGCGAGCTGGAAGGAATCGCCAACCGGCAGGACTACGATTTGCGCCAGCATTCGAAGTACAGCGGCCGCGATTTGGAGTATTTCGACGAGGAAACCCAAGAGCACGTGGTGCCTTACGTGATCGAACCATCCACCGGGGTGGACCGCGCGGTGCTGGTTTTCCTGCTGGATGCCTACGACGAGGAGCCGGATAAAGACGGTATCCGCGTGGTTTTGCGGCTCCATCCGAAGATTGCCCCCATTAAGGTGGCAGTTTTGCCGCTGTCTAAAAAGCCGCAGTTGTGCGAGGTTGCCCAAAGCATACGGAAAGAGCTTTCGCGCCACTGGATGGTGGATTACGACGACCGCCAGAGCATAGGACGCCGATACCGCCGCCAGGACGAGATAGGCACGCCGTTCTGCGTAACGGTGGATTTCCAAACCCTTGAAGACAAGGCGGTAACCATACGCTTCCGCGATAGCATGGAGCAAATACGCGTTCCCGTGCAGGAGCTTGTACCGAGGCTTAGAGAGCTCCTGGAGCAGTAAGTTCGGTGCGGCTCCTCCGCGGGCATTCGAGGGAATATGCCCAGCCGCATCATTATTTTGGATGAACACACCGCCAACCGGATAGCCGCCGGTGAGGTGGTGGAACGCCCCGGCGCGGCGGTGAAAGAGCTTGTGGAGAATTCGCTGGACGCAGGAGCCACCCGCATCCGCGTGGACGTGGAGTCTGGCGGGCGTTCCCTCATCTGCGTGGCTGATAACGGCTGCGGAATGACGCGCGAGGAAGCCCTTCTTGCCCTGCAGAGGCACGCAACCAGCAAAATCCGCACCGCCGAGGACCTGATGCGGGTGACAACTCTGGGCTTCCGCGGAGAGGCCCTGCCCAGCATCGCCGCAGTGAGCCGGCTTCAGCTTTTCACCAGAACGCACGACTCTGTGTCGGGAACGCACATAGTGGTTGAGGCGGGTGCGGTGAAAAGCGTGGAGGATGCGGGCGTGCCTCCTGGCACCCGCGTTGAGGTGCGCGACTTGTTTTACAACACGCCCGCCCGCCTTAAATTCATTAAAAGCGACCAAACCGAGCTGAGCCATATCGTGGAGCTTGTGGGCAAATTGGCAATGGCCCACCACCAGGTCTCGGTGCGCCTTCTGCACAACGGTCGGGAGGTGTTTGCAACCCCCGGCTCTCCGGATGCCAGAGCCGCCATAGCCGCCGTTTGGGGAAGCGAGCGCGCAAGCCGCACCGTTCCCATCCTTTACGAAACGCGGGACGTAAAGGTAACCGGATTTGCAGCCTCTCCGGAAATATCTCGGCCCAACCGGGCATACGAGGCGTTTTTCGTCAACCGCCGCCCAATATCCAGCCGCCTGCTCTCCCACGCTCTGGAAGAGGCTTACAGAACGCTCATCCCAGATGGGCGGTACCCCGTTGCCGCCGTATTCTTGGAAATGGATCCGGAACTAGTGGATGTGAACGCTCACCCCACCAAGGCGGAGGTTCGCTTCAAATACGAGCGCGATGTTCACCAGGCGGTTGTGCAGGCGGTGCGCTTGGCGCTTTTGGGCGGCCACCAATCTCAAAGTGGTGGTTTGCGCTCCTCGCGGAGTGTGCGCAACGGCGGCGTTGGGATGGCGCAGTTTCTCCCTTCCAGTATAGCTCCCCGCCCCCGCGGTCTTCCCCAAATGCCGGCACTGCCAAACATCCGCCTGGGTATTTCGATTGACGAGGTGCGTCCGCCTGCACCCGAGGAGGGAGCCGGCGCCGAAGATGCAGGCTGGAGGCTGATTGGCCAAATCGCCAACACCTTCATCGTTGGCGAAACCCTAGACGGCATGGTGATAGTGGATCAGCATGTGGCGCACGAGCGTGTGATATACGACCGCCTGAGGCAGGGGATAGCCAGCGGTTCTTTGGAGGTTCAGAGACTGTTGCTGCCGGTTACCGTAACGCTTGGACCTCAGGAGGCCGCAACGGTATTGGCCCACCTGGAGGAGATCAACCGCGCCGGCTTCGAGGTGGAACCGTTCGGCGGCGGCACGTTCCTGCTGAGGGCGGTGCCGGCTGTGGCGGCTTCCTCCAGCCCCGAAGCGATTTTATCCGACCTGGCTTCGGAGCTGGCGGTTTTGAATGGCGCCGGCACAGCCTCGAAAGAAGGCGTGCTCGACGCTGTTATAACCGCAGCCGCCTGCAAAGGTGCTGTGAAAGCCGGCCAGGCTTTATCCCCCGCCGAGATGCGAAAGCTGGTGCAGGACCTGCTTGACTGCGAAAACCCGTTTACGTGCCCGCACGGCCGGCCCATCGTGGTGAAGATAAGCCACCAAGAGCTTCTTAAGTGGTTCAAGCGGGCATAACCGCTTACCAGCGCAAGAACCCAGGGATGTGCGGCGATCAGGGTCATCTTAAGAGAAGATGGGGGTGGTGTGCCTGGTCGAAGAAGAGCCGGAGCGGCTGTGCAAAGCATCGGATGGTAAGAGCGCGTAAAGCTTGACAGCACTGCGATTGTATGTTATAAGTTAGGCGGCGGGGTAGCGGTGTGCTATCCCGACTTTTTTTGCTTTTGACTTAGAAACCTGGAGTCGAAAAATGCCTTGTGCGGTTGTAGTTGGCGCCCAATGGGGAGACGAGGCCAAAGGTAAAATTGTTGATTTGCTTGCCCAGAATGCAGACGTGGTGGTTCGCTACAACGGTGGACCGAACGCCGGCCATAGCGTGGTTTTCAACGGCCAAACGTTTGCACAGCATATAATTCCAAGCGGTATCTTCAATCCCAACACACTCTGCATAGTTGCAGACGGCGTGGTCCTCGATTTGGAAGACCTTGCAAAGGAGATGCACTCGCTTACCTCCCGCGGGGTGTCCCTCGGCAATCTGCGCATCAGCCCCAACGCCCACCTCATCCTTCCGTACCACAAGCTTCTCGACCGTTTGGAGGAAGAGCGCCGCGGTCGGGGACGCATCGGAACAACCGGACGCGGCGTGGGACCGGCATATGCCGATAAAGCCTCGCGCTGTGGCCTGCGCGTCGGCGATCTGCTTGATGAGCGGCGGTTCCGCGCATCCCTGCGCCAGGTTATGGAGCTCAAAAACCTCATCCTGACGCGCGTGTACGGTGCCGAACCGCTCGACCCAGAAAAGATTGCGGACGAATGCTTCAGATATGCCCAGGGAATTCTCCCCTATGTGGCAGATACAACCGCCCTGTTGCGAAAAGCGCTCCTCGAAAACCGCAAGGTTGTCTTCGAGGGCGCTCAGGGCACCATGCTGGACATCGACTACGGCACCTACCCGTACGTAACCTCCTCTCACCCGGTTGCTGCGGGTGCCTGCTTGGGCACAGGAGTTGGCCCCAGAGAGATAGATTTGATCCTCGGTGTGGCCAAGGCGTACACAACCCGTGTCGGCGAAGGTGCATTCCCAACCGAGCTTAAGGACGAGCGCGGAGACCAAATACGAGAGCGCGGCCACGAGTACGGGACAACCACCGGTCGACCGCGCCGCTGTGGCTGGCTCGACACCGTGGCTCTTCGCTATGCCGCAACTGTGAACAGTCTGGACTGCATTGCTCTCATGTGCCTCGACGTTCTCAGCGGAATGCCGGAGGTTCAGATTTGCACCGCCTATAAAACCAAGAACTGCGAGACTAAAGAGTTTCCGGCAGACCGCAGTCTCTTGGCCGAGGCCAAGCCCGTGTACGAAACACTTCCCGGTTGGCAGGAGGATATATCTTCGGCCACCAGCATTTCAGAGCTTCCGCAGAATGCGCAGAACTACGTGGCGCGCGTGTCAGAACTGGTTGGTGTTCCCGTGGAAGTGGTTTCGGTGGGACCTGACCGCCGCCAGACGATTATAAAGGATGATGGGGCGGTTGCGCGCTTCATGAAGTAGCCCGCTGGAATGCCGAGTTAACGGCTTCTTGGCGCAAGATCGCCCAGCGAGTGCGATCTCATGGCACGCCTCCAAGTGCTTAACTTTAAGCTGCCAACGGCCCCACCGTTTTGAAGGGCACTGCTTTTCACCGTAGCATCCAGCATTTCGTCCACCGTTACAAAGCGGTAGCCCTTGTTCCTCAAATATGTGATAATCGTCGGCAGAACATCAATGGTTTGCTGAATTCCATCGTGCATCAAGATAATTCCGCCATTGCGCACACGCCCCAGTGTCCTCTCCAGTATCACATCCTCGCCCGGGTTGGCGTAATCACCCGGGTCGTCGGTCCAAAGCACCATTGTATGCCCCATAGACTGGGATATCTGCGCAATTTTGGCGTTATAATCCCCGCCGGGCGGTCGAAAATATCGAGGCTGTTTCCCCAAAATGCGCTTCAGCACGTCGTCGCACCGCTGGATTTCGTCAGCGATTTCCTCTTCTGAAAGCTTGGTTAGATCAACATGGTGGTAGGTATGGTTGCCCACCACATGCCCCCTGGCCGCTTCCTCCTTCACCAGATTTGGATAGCGTCTTGCCATCATGCCCACAACAAAGAAGGTCGCTTTCACTCCGTAGCGGTCCAGAATATCCAGCAGTTTGGGGGTGTAAGCCGGATGGGGACCGTCATCAAAGGTAAGCGCCACTTCCTTCCGGGTTGGATCCCCGCGAAGCAGTTTCTTTAGCACAATCCCCTGCCTTTGTTCCTCAGCATGCTGGGCTTCGATGTCGCCAACGCTCTTGTAAGAGGTCTCTCTTGCCTTTCGCAAGCGCTCTCTTCGAGTTGCGGCAGTTCCCAATTGAGCGGGCAAGCTTTTAGAAGCAGTTACTTTGCCGTTTGCCTCACCGTTAACAAGTCCAATCCCGCAGCAAAAAACCAAAAGAACAACCGCAAATCCGCTTGCAACAAGTTTCATAGCTTTCACAAATCACCTTCCTGCATTCAAATTTAAGAGGACACAATCATCTGGATGAGGCCCTCACAACCTGCAGTGCCTGCTTAGGTCCCATTGGCTCCCAACCGTACTGCTGGTACAAAGCATGAGCCTGTCGAAAAAGTTCCCCAGCCAGCTTTGCATCTCCCATCATAAGATAAGCTCGCCCAAGAGAGAACACCGCCAGATTGTTTCCCGGACACACACTTATGCTCATCCGCAGAGCGTTCACCGAAGCGGCCAGCCCGTTCGGAGTCCGGTGCGAGGCCAGTAAACCGCCAGGAGCCCTCTCACCCCGGTAAAACCAAAACTGCGAACGCACAAATTCGTAGTCTAAGGGGCGCACAAGCCGCGTTTGTATGCGCCGACCGTCAGCTTGTGCCCGATAGCCAATTATACACTCTTCTTCATAGAGGGGCACAACATACTGATATCTGCCGACCCGCACCAAAAGGCCCTGATGTTTGGCAAACGGTTCCGGCTCGGACGCATCCAACAGTGCATCCCTGCCGTCAGCAAGCTTCACCAGCGTTACTGCGTGCCCGTTGTTGCTTTCCTGCCCGTGCGGATTTCGGTATACCATGACCACGCCGCAGTCAACCCCGCATGCTTGAAGAACCGCGGCCAGTAGCGTGGCCTGCAGGAGACACTGACGTTCTCCATACCTGATAACGTTAGCAAACTCAAATCCCCTGTCCAAGCTGAATTTGGGTATTGCGGCCTTTACAAACTTGTGAAGCCTCCTACATAAATCCAGTTCCATCTTTGCGCGCTGGGGCATATCGGTTGCAGAACGCAAACTTTTCTCCTCCCGCCGAATCGCTTCCTCCAAAGATGAGGCGTTCGGCCCCCCGAAAAGCGCCGAATGCGATGCAAACGCCATCCACAACCATTCGTGGAACTGCTGTACCTTTCCATATCCACAGTATCTGCAAGAATCCTCCACAAGCTGATTGAACCGGGCGCTCCCAAGTGGAAATTGATCCACAGCGCCCCGCCCGTGCTTGAGATTGTGCGGCGCTGAGGGTAGCCGATCTGCGCCAGGCTTATCCGCACCAGCCTGCGTTGGCAAAAGGCTTGTAAGAGCTAACAAAGCGACCAAAGCAACCGCGTAAAAACCCCTTATCTTCATCCCCAAAACCTCTCAGCGAATGCGGCCTACTGTGTGCCAAACCTTTTGTTTACAAAAGCCGCTATCTCTTAGAAGATTAGATGTCCAAAGGCCGAAATCCTGCACTTTCTGGCGCCGGAGATGTTCCGCTCAAAGGAACGCTATTTCGAGAAGCGAATCCACTCGTTGAAAGGAGGAAACAAAATGAAAGCGGGTTTCCATACGGTTGATATCACACCGCCTGTGGGCATGGAGGTTCCGGGCGACTACGTAAAAGCATACTCCCAAAGCATCCACGATCCGCTGAAGGTCCGCGCCTGCGTTTTGGACGACGGCGTTCAAACCGCGGCGATAGCAAGCATCGACACCTGCATCCTCCCGCACTCCAACAAGTTGGTCACCGCTGTGCGGCGCGGGGTTGAAGAGCGGTGCGGCATTCCCGAATCCCATATTTTGGTTGCCGCCACGCACACCCACAGCGGTGGGCCGCTGTCTGGTTTTTTGGAGGAAGACGTTGCCGATGCACCGGAGCTGATACGCAGATTGGCACTGGAGGAATCGCCAGCATGCGACCCCCTTTACCTAGAGATTGTCACGCGGCAGGCGGTTACCGCAATCTGCGAGGCGCACCGAAAGCGCGAAGAAGCTCTACTTGCCGTCGGCAAAGGGTTTGAGGAACAGGTGGTTTTCAACCGACGGTTCAGGATGGCCAACGGCCGCGTTTACACCCATCCGGGCAAGGGCAACCCGGATATCGTTGAGCCGGCGGGTCCGGTCGATCCAGAGGTTGGTGTTGTTGCCGCGTGGAATCGGCAGGGAGAGCTTCTCGGGTGCATTGTAAACTACTCCTGTCATGCCACCACCTTCAGCGGTGCCATTTCCGCGGACTACATATACTACCTTGAGGAGGCCATTCAACATGTAATGGGGCGGCAGTCAGTCGTGGTGTTTCTCAACGGCGCGTGTGGGGACGTTACACAGGTGGACAACCGCTCTATGCGCGCACCGGAGTTCGGCGAGCGGTGGTCTCGTCTTGTTGGAACTCGGGTTGGTGCAGAAGCTTTGAAGGTTATGGTCTCGGCTCAGCCTGGTGAGCTGAAGCCGGTGGCGGTCAACAGCCTAACGCTTAGGATTTCCCGGCGGCGCCCCAATCCCAACCGCGTGGAGGCCAGCCGCGAGCTTGTGGAACAGGGGGTGAAAAGCTCCCGCAGAGATACCGCGTGGATATTTGCAAAAGAGCTTTTGATTGCCGATTACCTCGCCAGCAAGGAGCCAGAGGTTGACGTGGAAATGCAGGCTGTTCAGGTTGGACCGGTTGTGTTTATTGCATATCCGGCCGAGATGTTTTGCGAACTTGGCCTTAGGGTGAAGAAAAGCTCTCCGTTCCCTTACACTTTTGTGGTTGAGCTTGCCAATGGAAGCCTTGGGTATGTTCCACCAGCGGAGGCCTTCGCTCCATCCGGCGGCGGCTATGAAACCGCGCTGACGAGCTATTCCAACCTAGATATCCATGCGGGCGAGAAAATGGTGCAAGCCAGCGTGGATTTGCTGAGGAGCTTCACTCCCGGCCTCGTTCCGCAGCCACCGCAGTTGGACCACCCGCAGAACCCGTGGTCCTACGGAGTTTTGGGTCCGGATTTGGAGTAAGTGAACACCTTGTTGGGGTCGCGTCGGCTGTGTGCTTTCGCTCACAAATTTTGAAACCCAGATCGATCAAAAGGGTTTTTTGCAAGGCGCGAGGGGTGTTTCGGTATTTGAGCGTGGAACCCCTTCCGATCTAGATTCATACGGGTTTGATTGGTAGTGTGATTTTCTTTCCGCACCCGGGTTTGTAATACTTTCGGGACATAAGAAAGGTTTGTGGGGGAGTACGGAAAAATATTTGGCGATGGTTTGCTTTGTTTCCAGATTCTCAGGAGCGCCATTAGTTTGAGGGCATGTTGTACAAAGCTCAGTAAGTTCTCCAATGACGCGCGTGTGTCAGGTCCATAGTCCCCTTCTCGTGTGTCCGCGAGATATGCGCAGGCGGCAGGAGTGGAAGAACGCCTGCTGAACCGCTATTATGGCAGGAAGTTTTGCCAGCAGGTTTCGGCCAAACGGCGGAATTTTCCTGCAGGAATCTACCTGCTTCTGAAAGGATGGAAGAAGAATGTGCGGTTTGAGCTGTGCAGTTGCACTGTGGGGTTTGCTACCTGTGGCATCAAACTCTCAGGTTGAACGGCAAAGCCCCTCGGCGGTTGTTGTACTGAACGCTGAGGAATACAGAGACAAAGTGTACGGCTGCTGGCTCGGGAAAAACATCGGCGGCACCCTGGGCGCGCCTTTCGAGGGCCAGCGGCAAACTCAGAACGTTTCCTTCTACACAAACCTGAAGCCGGGAGAACCCGCCCCCAACGACGACCTGGACCTCCAAATGCTTTGGCTTAAAGCTCTGGAAGAGCGCGGCCTGAACATCAACGCGCGCGTTTTGGGGGAGTACTGGCTCAGCTATGTTCCGGTGGATTGGAACGAGTACGGCATAGGAAAAGCCAACATGCGCTTGGGCCTGATGCCGCCGCTCTCCGGCCACTATAACAACAAGCAGTGGCGCGACAGCAACGGCGCCTGGATACGCTCTGAAATATGGGCCTGCTTGGCGCCAGGCTGTCCGGATATCGCCGCCAGGTACGCTTATGAGGATGCCGTTGTTGACCACGGCGGCGGCGAGGGCGTCAACGCCGAAATATTCACCGCCACCGTTGAAAGCGCCGCCTTCGTGGAGAAGGACCGCGACCGCCTCCTCGAAATCGGCCTCTCGAGAATTCCCCCGGACTGCGCCACCGCCAAGGCCGTTCGTGCCGCTATCGATGCTTATAAGAAAGGCCTGGATTGGTCCGCCGCCAGAGAAGCCGTCGTAAAAGCCACCGAGGATACCGGCTGGTTCCAAGCTCCGCGCAATGTGGCTTTTGTGGTCATAGGTTGGCTTTACGGCGAGGGCGACTTCGGCAAATCTATCTGCGCGGCGGTCAACTGCGGCGATGACACAGACTGCACCGGCGCCACCCTCGGCTCCATACTCGGCATCATCCTCGGGCGCTCCGGCATCCCTGACAAGTGGAAGGAGCCTATCGGAGACAAAATCAACACCGTGGCCATTGCCAACTTCCAGCCCCCGCAAACGCTTGCCGAGCTTACCGACAGAACGGTTGCTCTGGCCCACCAGATGCTTCTGGCTCATAAAGCACCCGTGCGCATCGTGGAAGGGGCTAAAACCGACCTCTCGGGCGTTGAGGCACTGCGGCTTACAGACAACAGTGCGGTGAAAGAGCTTTGGAGCAGATCCCCCTACCGCATTGACTACGATTTCATCCATACATCGGCCGTTTTCGATTACATAACCGACCCGGAGGTGCACCCGGGCGAGCCGCACACCCTTGGTTTAACGCTTACCAACCGAACTCCGCTGGAACTGCGCGTAACAGCAACCTGGGATGTGCCGGAGGGATGGAAAGTTGAGCCCGAGGCGGCCAGCACAGTGACACTGTCTGCGGGGCAAACACACACGCTTCAGGTAAAGCTTACGGCGCCGAATACAGCTTCGGAAGTGAACCGCTGTGCCGTGAGAATATCCGCAGAAGGAAGGCCCACGGTGGGCATCATCCCATTCACCCTGATTCGGAAGTAGAAGCGCAAAGAAGCTTGCCGGATAAACCTCCCGCCTGCAAAGGGCGGATGATGTGGGGCAGTTTGCGCCCGTGCGAGAAGTTTTTGACGTTCAGACAGCTTGTTTGTCAAAACTTCTAACGCGCAACTGCCCCTGTATGTTTGAGACTTGGCTTTTTTCTACGTTCTCTTGGCAAGCCACATCACTGCGTTGCGGATGATGCGCTGCACCTCAGGCATGTTGTAGATGGGAAAAGTTTCGTGCCCGGGGCGGAAGTAGAACACGCGGCCGTTGCCGATGTTGAAGCATATGCCGTCTCTGGCCAATTCGCGGCCGTCGCAGTACAGGCCGGCGAACACCACGGCATCCGGAACCGGTATATCGAAAGGCTCGCCGTACCACTCCTCTTTGGGAATTGTGAAGTCGGAAACCCCCTCGGCGATTGGGTGGTGCGGCATCATCACTTTGATATACCCTGACTTGCCGTCCTCAACGTAGGTGCGCCAAGCACAGCTTGTTCCAGTGAGCGCCTGAAGCGGCCTGGCGAAATGGGACGAGTGAAGCGGCAGGTACCCCATGCCGCGCTCCTTCACGTGGCGAACAACGCGGGCAACCGCCTCGTCCGACACATCATGGTGCCGCACATGGCCGAACCAGATCAGCACATCGGTGTTTGCAAGCACGTCTTCAGGAACGCCCTGGCCCGGATCATCCAAGCAGGCCGTTTTGGCAGTGATGCCTTCCTGGGTGTTCAAAAAATCGGCCAGCGCCCCGTGGATTCCTTTCGGATAAACATCCTTAGGCTCGGTAAACTCAGACCAAGCAAGCACGCGAACCACTTGGTTTGAACCAGCCATAAAAACCTCCCCGTAAATTGCTTGGACCACAGCGGTCCCTCACCAAGCTAGCGGTTCGACAGCGCTCTTGGGCGTCCTGCCGTTTTGGATATTCCTCGATGCACAGGCCTGCTTTCACTGGTGGAGATTTTGCGGCTGTCTTTGGCCTGCTTGCAGGTTGCAAGTAGGTGTTTTGGTTTGGAGGATATACAGATTGGGTAAAAATTTGGCGATATTAAATCAACCCGAAAGAACCGTCGAGGAATACGTGCCAATGGTCATCAAACGATACGAGAAGATAGTTGTGCCAAGCAGCGTGTGTGCAGCTCCCACTCTGCGCCACGCTGTTTTGTCTTTCGTAGACTCCCTAGGAGTGGATGAGCTTTCGAAAGGCGAAATAACGGTGGCCGTTGGAGAGGCGTTTGCAAATGCGGTTAAATACGGAAACGGGTCTTCTGAGGTGGTTGTGTGGCTCACAGCCTGCACAGAAAGCCTTTTGGTGGATATAGAATACAGCGGAGAGCCTTTCCATGCCCAAAGAGTGCATGCACCAGACGTCGGCTCACTGCCGAACGGGGGATTGGGGCGGTATTTGATGCAGCAGTTCATGGACGACGTTAGGTACAGCTTCCGCAACGGACGCACTTATCTTAGAATGCTTAAAGTTTTTCGGAAGCCGCCTCAACACTACGGAAGTCCCTCTGGGCATCCTCAAGAGACAGATTATACTTCCGGCAAAAATCCTCCAAGGGCAAATCGAGATCTTCCTCAATCCGAGATGCTACATCAAAGATCTTAGAGCGTTGCTCGCATGAACCAGGCATCCGCTCTTGATCAGAGCGGCATGCTGTGACCAATATCATCGCCTGCTTTCTCTTGTGGCGCAGGTATATCATGCAGTGGCAGGCACCGAAGCTGTTTGGGGTCTCCAGTACGCAAACATCCCAAAAATCCCTTGCTTTCATCTGTTCTTTGCTCAAGGTGTGTTCCTTTCGAATTTTTGTCTGCGCAGCGAGGAAGCGCCCTTTCTGCCGGTAGCCTGTGCAGTTGTCTGCCTAAAAATTGCAACGCTATGAGTTTAACAAAGCCCAACAAGTTAAGTCAAACTCTTTAATAATATACCGAAAAATCCCGCGGGGAAAACCAAACGGCACTTCACGACATGGCTTTTCAAAGTCCTGAGCCCCACCATTCGAAACCATTCTCTTGGTGAGCAACTCCCACCTCCAACCATTCTTCAGAGTTCCCCTCATCTGCGGCTCTTCTCTTGGCCTGCTCTCAACCCCAGCCCTTCTCCCATCCAAGGGAGAAGGGAGCACATGCTCCCCCCTCGCCTGTGCGAAGCCCACGGGAGAGGGGCCAGAGGTAAGCCACCTCTTTTGAAGAGCCCCAACTTCACTATCAATTTTCGGCACAGAGCTTTTCGAACAAAAGGGCTTTAAGAACAAAAACAGCAAAGCCCGTGCCAGAAACCGCAAGCACGGGCTTTACTGCGAAAAATCGGGGTGGCTTGCAAAAGCCCTTGGCGCCCTCAGTTCCGCGAGACCAATTTGGCCTTCACCGCAACCAACGTTCTGCTTGCCTCACCTCCTGGGTTCGCCTCAGGCGGCATGAAGAAAAGCACCTTTCCAGGTTCCAGCCTTCGGATTACCTGCGATGCATGCGTTGGAACCGCTTCCCCAGCGGCCACCGACTGCGGCAGAAGCATCGCGGTTACCTGTTGGGCTGGGTCCTTTCTGTTCGAAAAGCTAAGGCTTAGGGTTACACTCCTGTCAGGATTGATGCGAGGACGAACCCAAAGGCTCATCTGCGGCTCGGAAACGCCAGAAACACTTACCGCCGCCGGTTGGTTTTCCAATGTTCTTACCACAGGCTGGCAAAGCGCAACAGCGCCAGAGCTTTTCAGCTTGCTGATGATCTGCTCCGCCTCCGATTCACCAAGAACGAACTCCGGCTGGGAGAGAAAACGCTCTGGAAGGACCGTCTTCAGCCCGCCTTCGGGTATGCTGAAAACGGATGCCTGCACTTCCAGCGTTCTCGCAACCGGCGCGGTTGTTTCCAGTAAAGCTATTATTTTCTGCAGTTCCTGCAAAGCGTCTTTTGTGCCTCTGGCCACTATAGAGTTTCCATCCGGAGACGCTGCAACAGCCTCAATGCCCAGAGGCAGTTTTGCAGCCTCCTGCGAAACAAGCCGCTGAAGGATGTCGGCGGCGCTGGCGCGGCTGAGGGCAAAATGCCTTGTGGTGGCGGATGGTTTCCCCTGCAGTGAAGAGCTTTTCTGGCCGGCACTGGGCTTTGACTGCGGTTTGGTCTGCGGCTGAGGTTTGGGCTGGTTGGGTTTGGGCTCTGCTTTGGGTGGAGATATGGGCGCCGGAGGCGGGGGAGCAATTACGCTCAGAAAGCCCGCCGGCCTCAGCACGATGACGTTGCCCCTAAGGGTGTAAAACAGTCCAGCGGCCTCGGCCAGTGCATCAAGCGCATCCTGAAGCGGCACATTTTTGAATCTGGCCGTTATACGGCGCGCGGTTGGCATATCGCCCCCCAACACGTAGCTGGCACCGGCGGCCTCCAGCAAGTTCATGATGGCTTCGGATACATCCGTGCGGTCGATCTCCAGCGTAACCGGTTTTTTGCCTATTTCTCCGAGCGATGGGCGCACCGGCGGTGGTCCAACATACCTTTCGATCACCGCATGCGGGGAAATTGGTGAGACCTCGAGCTTGGGGCCACCCATAGGCGGTGCTGGATTCGGAGGAGGCGGCGCAGCGCCAAGCCCTGGACCACCCATGGGCGGTGCTGGAATAGAAGGCGCCCTAAGGGAGCCACGAAGCCAGTCCGGAAACCAGTAAGGGCCAAGGGGAAGAGCTGGGTGCTCCTCCAGCGTTACCAAAAGTTCTTTGGAAGGCTCCAACCGCGGCAACTGTGCGGCTTCTTGCTGTGCAAAGCTGCCGTTTATGCAGAAACCCGCGAAAACCGCAAAAGCGGCCGCTGAAAGCCATGCACGGGTTTTCATCAGGGAACACCTCTCTTTCCATTTAGAGGCTTTGAGAGAACGCCGTTCGGCGGTGCGAAGTTGATTTCGATAACTTTCGTCGCTTCTTCAGGGCTGTCTTGGGTGTAAACCTTCAAAGAGCGCACCGGCTGAACATCGAAAGCCGATTCGGGGAATCGAATGGTGTAAGAGGGCAAGCGCTCCGGTGCAGAGACTTGCTCCACTGCTTCTGGCTCCGCGATTAGAACAAGCTCGGGTTGGTCGGGTGCGGGGATGCCCGTTCCACCCTCTCCAGCAACATCCGAGAGTTTTTCTGGCGGATTGGAAAGACCCAACGGCGCCTGCTTGGGTTTTGGGGAAGACGGAAGGCTTTGTGGTTGTCGCTTGGTTGCCAAAGCTTCCTGCGAGAAGTTTTGCCTTTCAACTGGCCGATGTTTGTTTGGCAAAACTTCTTGGCGGTTGCGCGCATTCTCTGCCAGCAAGGTGCTTTGCTTTCCCTCGGCCGCCAAGGTTGGCGAATTCGGCTTTGCATTCAGCGGAGCGGCTGCATCTGCCCCCGCGGCTTTGTGCGGACGAGGCTGCTCGGCGGCAGAAACCTTCGCCTGCGCATGGTTTGCCCTTGATTGAAGCGCGGGGTTCGTGCGCGTGGCCTGCCAATTTGCAAGAATAACGAGGCCAAGCGCGCAGGCCGCCGCCAAGCCGGAAAGTGCCCATCTGCCGAGGCTGGGGCGCACTTTGGATTGGTAACCGCGGCATCGGCATCTTTCCGCTATCAGCGGAAACAGATCCACCTGCGGCGGTTCTAACAATGTTTGCCTCAGGACCGCTCCGGTTGCGGAAACCGCTTCAAGCTCGGCAGTGCAGTCTCGGCAGTTGGCCAGATGACGTGAAACCGCTTCTGCAAGCGCGGGCTCAAGCTCGCCGTGGGCATATTGGTCGAGTAGCATCTGCGCCTCTTCACAGCGGATGTCTTTACCGCCGTTCCGTGCGGAGCCCCGCGATTTTGTGAACTTCCACTTCATAATTTCACCCAAACGCTTCCCGCAATTTTCGAGAGGCACACCTTCACCTTTCATAGTGCTCTTTGAACATTTTGCGGCCCCGGTAAAGCCAGTTTTTCACGTCATCTATACTGCAGTTCAGAGCCTGAGCTATCTCTGCATAGGTGAAGCCGTTCACCTCGCGCAGTACAAGTGCGGCGCGGTAGTTCGGAGGCAACTGCATAAGCGCCTCGCGGACTTGAAGACCCAAAGAGCAGTCGTTTACACCGCTTGAAAAGCACATCTTCTGGTGAATGGGAGAGCGCTTAGCCTGACGCCGCAGGAAATCGATGCAAACGTTTACGGCGATGCGGTGCAACCAGGTGCGGAAGGACGACTTCCCGCGGAAGCGGTCCAACCGCGAAAAAGCGTTCACGAAAGCCTCCTGAGCTGCGTCCTCTGCGTCCTCGCGATGGCCCAGCATACCAAGGCACAGGGAGTAAACGTACTGCTGGTGCCGTTCGAACAGGCACCTCAGCGCCGCTTCGTCGCCCGCCAGCGAACGGTTTACAAGCTCGGAGTCCACAGAGGGCACCGCCTCAACGTCTGCGGTTTGCGGCTCTGCCTTCGCCGTCTCCATCTTCACCCATTTAGACGTTCGGGGATGGAGATTTTTCTCAACGAGGGGATACGGAGACTTCTAAATCCGGCATGCGCCGCAGGACCCGAGCAACCGCCTCCAGCCCCGGGAGAACGCTTTCGCGGTATCCAAGCTCTACAACAGGCAGGTTGGCTGCGGCTGCGCAGTAAGCGGCGGGCCGAGATACATCCCCAACCACTGCGCAGTCGGCTTCGCGTGCCGCCGATGCGATGTGCTCCCTTTCGGCTTCTCCTGCCACAACCGCAATGCGCCGCACGGTTTGGTCTTCTCTGCCGTGGAGAGCCTTGGCATTCAACCGAGAGGCAAGATTCCCCAGAGTTTCTTCCCCTGGCAAGGAGCCTATTCTGCCGCTTCCCAGAGGTTGGCCGCGGTTTGCCAGGAGGTATATGTCGTAAGCCACCTCTTCGTAGGGATGAGCGGCAAGCATGGCGCTTACGGCATCCTCAAGGGCGTGTGCCGGCACCAGCACCTCCAACCGAAACTCTTCCGCCTGCTCGAGCCGCCCCACTTCGCCTATATACGGTGCGGCCCCCTCCAACGGCAAAAAGGTGCCGGTGCCCGGCGAGCGAAACGTGCAGTGGCTGTAGTTTCCGATGACGCCTGCTCCCGCCGAAGCCAACGCGTTGATAACGTTCTGCACAGCCTCCGGGGGTGTGAAGACAACCAGCTTGTACAAAGCTTCGTGTTGTGTGTTTGGCAGAACTTCTTGCTGCAGGAGCGGAGCCGGATTTTGCAGGCCGATGGCAGACGCCAGGCAGTCCGAGGCCCCACCTTTGGCCGCTTCGAACCGGCTTCCAAGCAGTGCAACCGCGACTCCCTGCCTGATGAGCGCGCACGCAAGAGCTACCTCCGGCTGGGATTCATCCAGCGTGCTTAACGTTTCCGGAAGTATGGGTTGGAAGCACAAAACAAGGTCCGGACCGCCAGAAGGCGGGGATACCACCTCCGGGGTGAGGAGGATGCGGTTTACCCGGCGGTCCAGACTTCCGATGTGGATGTGCGGGCCGGACAGCGACGGCGGCGCTGTGGACAGGTATTTGTCCACACACAGCAGAATATCGCGCACAGTGGCCACTGCCGGCCTCCTTTGTTAATTGGTCCAGGGTTTCCGACGCGCCGCTCCCGGAAGCTCTATGTAAATCGGGCTTCCGCTGAGTTCAACGGTGTAGGTTTTGCCGCGGCCGGTGCCCTGCGCATGAATGGTGGAGCGGCTTCCCAACATGGAAACAACAACGGTCGAGTCTGCAACGGCGGGAATTTGCAATGGGTGCTTCTCGCCGGTTGTCCAGGCGGCCAGTTTAACATCCGAGCCTTTGACGAACACCAAAACGTAGTCCGACGGAGAGGGTGTTTCCAGGCGCTTTCTCAGCGTGTATCCATTCAGTTCGCGCGTTAGCGTTTGGGCCGCTATGTAAGCCGGCTTTGGCTTGTAGTCGTATGTAACAGTGCCGAAGTTGTGCTCGGTTTCGTTTGGATCCGGGCCGTCGTCGTGCCAGTCGTACCAAATGCTGAGGAGCACGCCCTCTGCCATGTTGAAAAGCCACTGGCGGACCAAGAACTGGGCCTGCAGTTCTGGAGAAACACGCTGTCCGGCATAGCGGTAGCAGAGCGAATACCCCCACTCGCCGGACACAATGGGGATTTTCTTCCCAGCAGGAGCGTACTTTGCAATCAATTCGCGCAGGCGGGCGTAGTCGGCGCCGGCGGTTTCCGGGGCCTCCTGGCGGTACGGGTGAACAGAAACTGCATCTATCTCGTTCAGCAGTCCCCTCTTGAAGATGGTTTCGAAAAACTCCCAGGGGAAGCCGCTGGATGCAGGAGCCAGAATGGTGGCTTTTGGATCCGCCTTGCGGATTGCTCTCGCGGCTTCGATGGCGAGGGCGGCGTAATCCTCCGCAGAGGGCTGGGGCCGCCAGAACGGCTCTATGTTCGGCTCGTTCCAGATCTCCCACAGAACCCCGCGGCCGGCGTATCTCTTGGCGGCGGCAGCCGCAAACGCAGCGAAAGCTTTCCGCCCCTCAGCCGTTCTCACCGAGTGCTCAGGCTCGTACAACTGGTTGCTGTAGTCCAGAATGAAGAGCGGGCGTATCTTGTACTGGTCCAGCGCTTTCATCAGGCGGTCGTAAGCAGAGAAGTCGTACACACCTTTTTCGCGCTCCACCGAACTCCAAACGAAATCCATACGCACAAACTTAAAACCGCCGGCGGCTAACTGCTCCATCTCCCCAGGCTTGGGGTCTGTGAAGTGAATATTTACGCCGAATGGGAGCGGAACCCGTTGCTGCGGCAGGCCCGAGGGAGCGGCGGCAACAGGAAGCCACGTTAACACCGCAACCGAGCCGAGCACAAAACCAAAGTAAGGATGCATCCCTTTTAAACCTCCATTTTCAGCGCTTTGGCAAACTGCGCACTGCGGTTAAAAGCACCGCCTTGTTTGTTTGGGATTTGGCGAAAGTTTTTCTGCAAACCACTAGCTGTTTTCCGCCGCTGGCGGTGGATTTTCCTTCTTGGGAACGGCGGTTTGTTTGCAAACAGAGGGTTTGCCAATCGATCGATTTTTGGTAAGCTTTTCGTTGACGGTGGATTGCGAGCCACCTATAATGAGTTGGGAGCCGGTTGATCGAGGTTCTCGATCCAGCGTTTGCTGTTTTCGGTCTTCCTGCTTAAACTGAACAAAAATAGATTTTCGGAAGGGAGAGACTGGGTAAACCAATGAAAACACTGCGAGTTGGTATAATTGGGTCAGGTGGCATAGCCCAATCGGCCCACATCCCCAACTACCAGAAGTGCAAAGACGTGGAGGTGGTGGCCTGCTGCGATATCGTGGAGGCAACGGCAAAGGCGTGCGCTGAAAAGTTCAACATTCCGCACTACTTCACCGACTACAAGGAGATGCTTGAGAAGGTGGATTTGGACATAGTCAGTGTGTGCACGCCGAACTACATGCACAAGGACCCCACAATCGCCGCGCTTAAAGCCGGATGCCACGTGATGGTGGAAAAGCCCATTGCCATGAATGCCGCTGAGGGCCGCGAGATGGTGGAAACGGCCAAGAAGGTTGGTCGCAAGCTGGCAATGGGGTTGAACTCGCGCCAGTCTTCAGCGGCACAGGCTTTGAAGCGGGCGGTGGACGCCGGTGAAATGGGCGAGATTTACTATGCCAAGGCAATGGCTCTGCGCCGCCGCGGCATCCCGAGTTGGGGCGTCTTCGGCGAGAAGGATAAGCAGGGCGGCGGCCCGCTGATTGACATCGGCGTTCACATAATGGACCTAACGCTGTGGCTGATGGGCCATCCCAAGCCAACGGCCGTCTCCGGAAAATGCTACACCAAGTTCGGCAACAGGCACGGCGTCATCGGCATTTGGGGGCAGTGGAACGTGGAAACCTTCACGGTTGAGGATTTCGCCGTTGGGTTTGTGCGCTTCGAAAACGGCGCCACCATGACTGTGGAAGCCTCCTTTGCCGCCAACATCGAAAGGGACGTATTCGACTGCAAGATATTGGGCACCGAGGGAGGCTGTCAGTTGGATCCTCTGCGCATATTCACCGAGCGCAACCAGACCCTGTACGATATAACCCCCGTTATGCTGCCCCAAGTCAATACCTACGAGCAGAATATTGCCAAGTTCGTTCAGGCTGTGCGCGATGACACCGAGGTTCCCGTCCCGGGAGAGCAGGGTTTGATGGTCACAGAGATCATCGACGCAATCTACGAATCCGCAGAGAAAGGCCGCGAGGTGATTCTGAACGAACGCGGGTAAAGCGCAGTGAACCGCTGATGTTCCTTTCTGCCTTGTTTGGAAAAAAGGGGAAAAAACCAATTTGCGGCGGCTCTCCCGCTCTGCTAAAGCACCATGTGCAAACGGCGGGCGGGAGGGCCGCCGCCGGTTTTGCCGTAAAGGCTTTCTGCGCGGTTTGGCTTTCGGTTTTGTGCCTGCCGGCGAGGGTCCTGGCCGCCGCAGGCCCAGAGGGAATTCCCGCGGCTGTGCAATCTGCTAAGCTGAGCATGATGCAGACTGTGCGGTACAACAGCGAGAAACCGCAGACGTCCGCCGTCACAGTGTATATGAAAGACGGTCGCCTCAGGATTGAGCGGCAGGGCATGGCCCTGGTTTTCGATGGGAGAAAGCTGTACAGCTTCCACACAAAAGGCGGCAACAAAACCGCCTTGGAGCTTCCGCCAAACCGAATGGGTGCTGCCGGCGCCGTCAGCCCATTGGATGTGGTCAACCGGATGCTTGCCTACGGCGGCGGGGGGCAAGAGCTGGGCCGCGGAACGATTGCCGGCCGCGCATGCAGGATTGTGAAGATAATCGACCCGAAAAGCAAAAGCGCCGGTAGAGCTTGGATTGACCTCTCCACAGCGCTTCCACTCAAGATAGAAATGAGCGGAAAAACCGGAGTGGTGGAGCTTTCCACGGTTTCAATTCAACTGAACCCGGCGCTTCCGGACGCACTGTTTACCCTGCCCAAAGGGTACAGCGTGATGCGTTTGCCAAAACAAACAGGCCGAGCCGCGCAAAGGGCCGGCTAGGACTGCCGTTCAGTTTGCCCTCTGGGACCCGTTCCTCACCGCTTCAGCTCGCTCTCGCGGTAGTATCCACGCCAAGACTCCACGTACCAGAAATCGTCGTGGATTGGGTCGTAGCTTTTGCGCTCCTGAAAAGAGTACCATTTGGCGTGGCAATCGGCGTACAGCACATTTATCCCGGCCGAGTGAGCCAGTGGGCCGTAAACGGCTTTGTTGCGCCAGTACGGCATATCCCATAGAACGGGTGCCCTGGCTGGATCTGGAATATCGCCAAGCTCTCTGCCGCCTATTATCTTTCCGTAGCCGTTTGGATCTGGAGGGATTCCGGGCGGCGGAGCGGTGCCGTAGTTGAAGATATAGGTTGTGCCGTTTTGTGCGTAGGTGAACGACTGGCCTATAACTATCGGCCTGTCCGGATCCACGTTGGGGCAGAACCATATCGCCTCGGTGCGGATGTAAGGGGCCAGCTTATCGGGCAGGAACCAGGGGTTTTTCTTGTCGTAAAACTGGGCGGCGGTTACGCCCCACTCGGCGGTATGCCAGGTCCACCATCGGCCGTAGGAAAGGGCGTTTGGCATGGTTTGATCCCAATCGCTCAGGTAGCTTTCAAGGGCTGAGCCGATCTGCTTCAGATTGTTAAGGCAGGCGGTTTGGCGCGCTTTGTCGCGAGCGTTGGCAAACACGGGGAACAGGATTGCCGCCAGTATCGCTATTATCGCGATAACCACCAGAAGCTCTATGAGAGTGAAGCCTCTGTTCCGCATAGGCCGCTCCACCAATTTCGTTTTTGAGAAAATTCTCTTTTTGGGGGCTTTATCCTGCTTTCGCCGGCAGAAATCTGCAAGGCAATAGCAGAGGCTGAGTTTGCCGCGCAGAAAGATCCGCAGAGCCAATGCCGGCGGGGAAAGCGTTTTCCACCGCTTTGCTCGCTTCAGCTTTTGCGCCTGCGAAGGCTTATAAGTTGGAGGTGCAGTATGAAAGCCTTTTCGAAGCAGGCGAGAGTGTACTCCGAGCGTGGGTTAAACCGCAAGCTTCGCGATGAGCAGAAGTACCTGCAAAAGATTCGCCTGCCGTCTGCGATACGCTTAGTGGCAGGCGAACTCATTCGCGGGCAGTTCTTGGATCTTTTGGAGGGCTTGCCGATAAGCCCTCGGTGCAGGCAGGTGGCCCAACTGCGCCTGGACGGCTACTCCGTAAGAGAAACTGCGCTTATCTTGGGGATAACGCGGCAGGCTGTTGAGAGGCACTGGGCAAGGTTAAACAGCTTGCTGCGCCCGGATGTTGAAACTGCCGAGCGCAGGATGGTGCCGGGGCGTGTGCCGTGGTACGGCTGGCAGGAAGTGTTCTTGGAGGAAGTAAGCCGCGCAACCCCAGTGAAGAGCTCAACAGCCAGCTCTAAAGATTCACAAAGCCAACGGTAGGGAAAGCGGAGCAACCTCCGCCGGCTAGTAAAGAAGCGGCCTGAACGGAAAACGCAAACCTGACACAACCGCGATTTACTTCTTCCTGCCGAAGCTAAACCTGCGTTTGGGTTTGGCCTGCTGTTCAGTTGGTTCTGAGGTTGTTACGGCACCGGCGGCGCAGGTTATGCAGGTAAGGCGGTTGTCCATCATGCTTGCGCATTCGAAGCAGGAAACGCGGCCGCAGGTCATGCACTTGCCGAGAGCCGGATTGTCGGGGTGTATTTCGCAGCGTGGATTGGGCGGCGCTGGCTGACCTCCGGTAAGAGGCCCCATGCAAACGTAACAAGCCTGCCGCTCGCCCGGGTTGTAAATTCCGCATCGGGGACAAAACATCCAAGAAAACTCCCTTCAAAGAGTTTGGCAATTCAAAACCGGCGCCTGTTTGCCGTTGAGGAACGGTTGGTTCTGCAAAGCCCCAGGCTTGCCAAAATCAACCGTTGCCAGTTGAACCAGCAAGCCCTCTTTCCGGCAGACAGGGCCGGATTTTCACTCCATACGTGTCCGCAAAAATCCTACCATTCGCCAGCGCGAGATGTCAACTTTTGCTTGCTTCTCGCAGGGCAAGTCCTGAACGCCGCCACTCGAAACCTTTCTCCCAACATCACCCCTCAACCCCATCCCTTCTCCCACCCAGCGGAGAAGGAAGCACCCGCTTCCCCTCTCCCGAAGCTGGGAGAGGGGCCAGGGGTGAGGACAAGCAAACCACCCTCTTTTGAAAAGCCTTGTACTCCTCAGCAGAGCCCTTCAAAGAAACCGATGGGCACCGGAAGTAAATCTAATCCCATTCATCCAGAAACCTGGAAAGGGACCGAATGCGAACTCAGGTTCCCAACTCAGTTGGTTGCCGTTGGTTCCGGCGAGGTCTTCAAAAGAACCTCGTGCTCTTTCGGAGCGCCTCTGCCGGTCAGTATGCGGAGCCAAGAGCGCGCGCAGTCAATGGTGATAACCACCACAAGGCACATCATTATGGCGGTCAGCACGGCCAGCAGTGCGCCGCCCTTCTTCAATCCCTCCGCGGTTAGGTAACTGCCCGTGATGTTCAGGAACCCTGCGGTGACGGTTGTGGCCAGCATAAAGCACATCGGCAGGAACGTGCACAGTGCGTAAACGCGCTTACTGCTTCTCGCCAAAATGAAGGTTGTGCACACCGCCAGCACCAAAGTGGCCAAAAGCTGGTTCGCCACGCCGAACATTGGCCATATTGTGCGGATGTCTCCGCCGTAAACCAGATATCCCCAAGAGAAGCAGACCGCAAAGCTGGTGAGAACCACCCCTGGCCACCAGCGCGCATCCCTAAAGCGGTGGTAAGCTCCCGCAAGAACGTCTTGTATGCAGTAGCGTGCCACTCGTGTGCCGGTGTCTATTGTGGTGAGAATGAAAAGCGCCTCAAACATGATGGCGAAGTGGTACCAGTAAGACATCAGGTGCTTAAGCCCGCCGACCGAGGAAAAGATGTACGACATCCCCACGGCGAGAGAAACGGCACCTCCCACTCTCCCCACAAGGGTTTTTTCGCCCACGAGTTTTGTGAGCTGGTCAAGCTGGGCGTCGGGCGAAGAGAAAAGATGCGCGGCGCTGGGGAACTTGGCGGCGACCGCGGCCAGCACCTCCGGCTTTGAGTTGATGGCGAAGTAGTCGGCAGGAACGAGAACCGTAGCGGCGATGAGGGCCATCACCGCCACAAACCCCTCCAAAAGCATGGCTCCAGCACCTATAAATTTGATATCCGCCTCGCTGGAGACCATTTTGGGGGTGGTGCCGGACGAAACCAGCGCGTGGAAGCCGGATATGGCTCCGCACGCAATGGTTATGCACACAAAGGGCCATACCTTTCCGGGAACCACCGGGCCGCCACCGCCGATGAAAGGAGTGATGGCCGGCATCTTGAGATTCGGATGCACCGCGATGATGCCCGCGGCCAGCATGAACACCACGCCGACCTTCATGTAAGAGCTCAGATAGTCACGGGGGCAAAGCAGCAGCCAAACCGGCAGAACGGAGGCGATGAATCCATACAACGGAAGAGCGATGGCGAGCTGAGTTTGGTTCAGAGTAAATATGCGCCCCCACGGGGCGTTCTGCACATGCGCGCCGTATATAACCCCAAAGCACAGCAGTGCAACACCAATGACCGATGCCTCGGCCACCTTGCCGTGCCTTAAGATGTGCATGTAAACGCCAACCAAAAGAGCCGCCGGTATGCTGACCGCGATTGCGAAAGTTCCCCAGGGGCTTTCTGAGAGGGCGTTGACCACCACAATGCCCAGCCCTGCAAGCGCGGTTATGATGATGAATATGACGGCGGCAGCGGTGCAAGCACCGGTTATCGGACCCACATAATCCCGGGCTATGTTGGTCAGTGAGCGGCCTTCGTGGCGTACGGAAGCGAACAGAACCACAAGATCATGCACTGCCCCCGCAAGGGCCGCTCCAATCAAAATCCACAAAAGCCCCGGGAGGAAGCCGAACTGCGATGCCAAAACAGGGCCCACCAAAGGCCCCGGCCCGGCTATGGCGGCGAAGTGGTGCCCGAACAAAACCCACCGGTTGGTGGGGAAGTAGTCGCGGCCGTCATTGAGGCGTTTGGAAGGGGTGGGGCGGTTGGCATCAAATGCCAAAACTTTGGCGGCGATAAAAGCGGCGTAGTACCTATAAGCGATGGTAAAAACCAACGCCGCCACTAAAATCAGTACCAATGTGTTCATAAGTGGAGGAAGCGCCTCCTTTCTTGCGTGCTTCGCGGGTTTTTACCGTTTTGCATCCGTTAAGTTTCAACTTTATTGTAGCAGTTTATTTTTACCTAAGTGCCGAACTTTTTCCTGCCTGCAGGAGGAAATTCTGGGTGTAAGGCTTGCCCTTCAACCACGGCCCTCTTCTGAAGCGCAGGAAAGGCTGTGGCTGTAGGAGACGCTGGCGGAGAGCAAGAAACCAAAAGTGACCCGCCTTGCAAACGGCTTTAGAATGCGAGAATGATGCAAAGCTGGTTACTGACGCTTGCAATTGGAGTTCAAATCTTTGGGGCGCCCACCTTGAAGGTGGATGCCGTTCCGGCTCCCGAGTGGGAGCGGCTTTTCCTCAGCGAAATAGGCTGGATTGGTTCGGACTGCGCTTACTCGGTGCCGCTGAACAGGCAAAGGGTTTTGTGGCTCTTCGGTGATACTTGGGTTGGAGAAATCCGCGGCGGCAAACGGATAAACGCCTTCATGGTTATCGGCAACACCATTGCTGTTCAGGAGGGGCTGGACCCCCGTTCGGCTAAGGTGCGCTTTGTGTTTGGTCCTGAGAGCGATGGGAAACAAACCGCATTCGTTAAGCCGCCGTTTGCAATGGCGCCTTCCGATATAGGGTTTTGGTTTGGTCACGGAACTGCGGTGGGAGGGCGGTTGTGTCTCTTTATGAGCTACATAAAGCGAACGGAAAAAGGCGGGGTTTTTGGATTTCGCACGGACAGCAGTTGGCTTGCGGAGGTTTCAAACGCGGCTGAGCCGCCGGAGCAGTGGCGCTTCACGTTCCACCAAGTCCCTTTCTTTCTCTCCGGTCCAGAGCGGCATGTTTCTTACGGAGCCGCTCTTCTGCACGAGGGCAGATGGGTTTACATTTACGGTGTAGCTGAGGACCCGCAAACCGGGCCTTTGAACCGCGGACTGCTTGTTGCGCGCGCCCCAGCAAACCGCCTGAGCAACTTCGCGGCTTGGATGTTTTTGCACAACGGACGGTGGATAAAAGATTGGAAAGCGGCCCTGCCTTTGCCCGTTCGCGACATCGGCACAGAATTCTCTGTAAGCTACCTTTCGGCACTGCACCGCTATGTGCTTGTGTACTCGCCATCAGACCTTGCACCGGTTATCAAGGTGCGCTGGGCAGATAAACCCACGGGGCCCTGGAGCGACGCTTTCATCGCATATCGGTGCCCGGATGCTGAAATCGGCCGGGAGGTTTTCTGCTATGCGGCGAAGGGGCACCCGGAGCTTTCCTCCGGAAACGAACTTTTGGTTACCTACGCAACCAACTCTTTCCAGCTTAAGGAAGTGCTGGAAAACAGCCGATTGTACTTTCCGCGCTTTGTGCGGCTGAGGTTTTCTGCACCGTAGCGGATAATGCATGCCTGCTTTTTCCCGCTTGCCGCGGGCAAGGCAAACCAATACTTTTTCAGAGGTGTGCTTGGATGAATTTGCGAACGTGGTTTCTATCTGCAGTGGCGGGAATACTGCTGGTGGGATGGGCGGGTGCAGTACGCGCTGAAATCCCCCGCCCAGAGCATCCGCGCCCGGATTTCGGGCGGACAGAATGGCAGAACCTGAACGGTGTTTGGGAGTTTGCTTTTGACGCCGGCGGCTCCGGCATCAAAGAGCGCTGGTTCGCGCCCGATGCAGCTTCTTTCCCTCTTCGCATTGTTGTGCCCTTCCCGTGGGAAAGCAGGCTCAGCGGAATTGAGCGGCCGGACTACAAAGGAGTCGCTTGGTATCGGCGCACCTTCACTGTGCCAAAGCGTTGGGAAGGCAGGCGGATTTGGCTGTGCTTCGGTGCTGTTGATTGGAGCGCGACCGTCTGGCTGAACGGCGAAAAGCTTGGCGAGCATGAGGGAGGTTATTCCGAATTCCGGTTTGATGTAAGCGGCAGGGTGCGCTTTGAAAAACCCAACCTGCTTGTTGTGCGCGTCCTCGACCTCACCGACCACGAAACGCCCATCGGCAAGCAAACACCAAGCTGGTACACCAGCACCAGCGGCATTTGGCAAACCGTTTGGCTGGAGGCTACTGGGCAGGTTTGCGCAGAGAAGCTCCGCATCCTCCCTCTGGCGGGCTCTGGCCATGTTCCAACGGGTAAAGTTCGATTTGAGCTGAGCTTGAATTGGGGTAGCAGGCGCGGCGCAAACAGCGCTGGCGCCGTTGTGGAGATTCGCTCGCCAAACCGCAAGTTCCCCGCGGTTTCTGCAAGAGTTCCTGCTGGTCAAGAGCGGGTGAGTTTAACCGTGCAGGTTCCCAATCCCAAATTCTGGGCGCCAGATGCCCCCGTGCTGTACCCGGCCGAGATAGCCGTTTACCCCGCGCGCCCCCGGCCCGGCTTCGCGCCGGATTTGGTGCACACTTACTTCGGCATCCGCACCGTCGCCTGGGGCAGATACGCTGGAAGCCAGCACAGTTTCGTTCTGCTCAACGGCAAACCCGTTTACCTGCGCGGGGCGCTTGACCAATCCTTCAATCCCGATGGGATTTACACCGCTCCCAGCGACGAATTCCTGCGCCGCGACATCGAACTAGCAAAGGCGGCCGGGTTCAACATGCTCCGCATTCACATCAAAGCTGATGAGCCGCGCAAGCTTTACTGGGCGGATAAGCTGGGCATACTTATCCAGTGCGACATTCCCTGCCACTACCGCATCTCCGAGCGCGCCCGCAGAAACTTCGAGCAGACCATGCGCAGCCAAATCGAGCGGGATTTCAATCATCCATCGATTTATGCGTGGACGGTCTTCAACGAAGAATGGGGCATCGGCAACCTGCGAAGCGCGCCCAGCGAGCACCGGGTTGATTGGGTGGAGCAAATGTGGCGCTTGGCGAAGCAGTTGGACCCAACGCGGCTTGTGCAAGACAACACCGGTTGGTCGCACCTAATCACCGACCTCAATTCGTTCCACTGGTACGGACGCAATGTGGACGGCTTTCGGCAGGAATACCGCGCCATCAGCAGAAGCCGCATCAGGCCCGGGGACGATTGGAACTACATTGCAGGTCGGAAACAGCGTGGAGAGCCTTTCGTGAACAACGAATTCGGCTACGTTTCGGCGGGCGACGGCGATGGCGATTGGTCGTGGGGAGTGCTTTGCCTCGTTAACGCAATGCGCGCCTGCGGGAGTCTGGTCGGCTACACCTACACCGAGCTGACGGATATCGAATGGGAGCACAACGGTGTTTACAACTACGACCGAACGCCCAAGAAATTCGGCTACGAGTTTTGGGCGCCCGGCATGTCGCTGAGGGATGTGTTTGCGGAGGATTTTCTTGTGCTGGATGTTCCCGCTATCAAATACGCCAAGCCTGGGGAAGCCGTTCGGGTTCCAGCGGCGTTCAGCCATTTCAGCGGCAGGCACGAAAGCGGTTTGGTGCTGAAATGGCGGATGCGCTGGCTCGACCGCTTCGGCAATCTGCGCGAAGGACCTGTTCAATCGCGCCCTTGTCCGAAAACCCCACCTTACCGGCTCACATCCTTGGGCGACATTCAGGCTGCGATCCCGAAGGAACCGGCTTTGGTAACCCTTTGCGCTTGGCTGGAGGATATGGGGGGCAGGCGTGTGCATACAAACTACACCCAGTGGCTTGTGCAAAGCGAGCGGGGACTGCCGTCCGCAGAAGCGGTTGACAGGCACACCCTTGTGCTTCGCTTCCACCCCGAAGATTGGGCGGAAAGCCGGTTCAGTGAGCAGGACATGCCGGAAGTTCCCATCGAGGGCAAGCAGTACGGGCGCGGACATGGTTTTATGGAATACCGCCTGAAACTTCCGGATGGGGTTGACCTTGCCAGCCTTCAGACGTTCTCGCTGCTGTGCGAGGTTGCGGCCAAAGCCGGCCGTGAGAAGGTGGATTGGGAGCGCCGCGTTAACCGCCAGGACTATCCGCAAACCGACATCAAGAGGTTCCCAACCACGGTGGCAGTAAGCGTGAACGGCGTGCATATTGCCACCTGGCACCTGCCAGACGATCCTGCCGACGCGCGGGGTGTGCTTTCGCATTGGCGCGGAACGGAGCGGGGTTCCTACGGATATTTGATGCACGCGGAAGTGCAAATGGGCACACCGGAAGGAACAGCAATTCTAAACCGATGGTGTGAGAGCAAGCAGTTGGTCATCCGCTTCGAGGTGCCTTGGAATGCCGTTCACCGGGGCGGCCTGGCGGTTTACGGGGAACAAATGGGTCGTTATCCGCTTGATCCGACTATCATCCTGAAGTTCACAGCACCGCTTGCCCTGCCGGCCGGATGGAAAAACAACGAGTCTGTTGCGGTGAATACCCACCAAGAGCGCCTGCAGTTTGTGCTGCCAACAGCGGCGCGCGGTGGGCACAACTGGCGCTACACAACAGAGCGCCCTCCCGAAGATTGGATTCGGCCCGAGTTCGATGACAGCGCGTGGCGCATCGGCAGGTCGGGCTTCGGACAGCACGGAACCCCCGGCGCGGTTGTGGGAACGGAATGGACGTCGAGCAACATATGGATGCGCACGAAAATCAATCTGCCTGACCTTTCTCCAGACACAGCGGGTTGGCTGGAGGTTCACCACGACGAAGACTGCGAAATTTTCGTGAACGGAGAGCTGTTGTGGCGCGAGAGAGGCTTCTTAACGGCGTACAAAAAACTGCGGTTGGCGCCAAGTCAGCTTGGGCTCTTTCGCCCGGGCGAAAACGTAATAGCAGTGCACTGCCGCCAAACCGCCGGTGGGCAGTTTATAGATGTGGGGCTTGTTTTTCTTCCGCACTAAGGCAAACTCTTAGGGATGAAAACGCGTAAAAGCGCGGCACTGGCTTGCCCGCCTGCCCTGCCTTATCCACAGATGAAGGCCCGCGGCTGAGTGCCAGCCCTCCAACCCAAACTTTCTGGCCGCAGGGTTTTTAAGGAACGTCTATGGTGTTTTGGCCGTAGGCGTCTTTTACAACGTTGTACCAGCCAACCCGCCAGTCGTGCGGCTGCGGCGGCTTGGTGTTGGTGCCGATGTTTTTCACGTACTTCACGTGCCCATCAACGAAAGCCAAGTTTGCCTCGTTGCCGATGTTCCACGTGCCGCACGGGCCGGCTTTGTCCCATCCGTACTTCGTTTCATCGCAGTAAGAATACTTGTTCATGTGATACGCCCATATCTCGTTGAAAGCCACAACCTGAGCAGGGTATTTCACATCGGATTCGTTCCAGCCGGCTATTTTTAGGCTCCAGGCGTAGTTTGTGGGCCAATCCTGGTCGGGTTCGCTGGGGCATGGACCGATTTGCTTGGTTCTAACGTAATTGTAGAGCGGGCTTTTCTCCCAACCGGTCCAGCGACTGCTTTTATCCTTCATGCCTGTCCAAAAGTAGTCGGTATACTGTTCGGGCATGAAGTATCCGTCCCAATCGTGGGTGTATTGGATGTGCGCCAGGGCAATCTGCTTCATATTGCTTTGGCAGGCGGTGCGCCTTGCTCTTTCGCGCGCCCTGGCGAAAACAGGGAACAGGATCGCCGCAAGGATTGCGATTATGGCGATCACCACCAAAAGCTCTATAAGGGTAAAACCTACGCGCGTCGCCCTCGATGCTTTCATAGAAACACCTCCCCGGCCCATTTGCCGCAACGGCATTCCTGACCGCCGTCTGCTTTTTAAAATTCGCCGGTTTAATTGTATATCCTCCTGCGCAGCCACGTGTGTTTTAGAGGGGCAGCTCCAGGCGGAAGCCACCCCTCTCATTGGATAAAAACCCGGACCAAAAACCGAAGTCTCCGGTGTTCCCCAAGTGTTTGAAAAAGGCTCGGCAGGTTACCTCGGAGGCGGGCCTCCCGGCATGCCCGGGCGACGCAGTTCCAGTGTTGCCGCCTTTCCAGCCGCACGGGCCTTCAAGAAGGAAAAGAGCCTGTCGTTTCGCTCTTTCTCCATCTGGTACATGGGCGACTGCGGAGACGGGTTAAACGGATTGAAATTCTGCATCTTTGAGGGGTCGAAGCGCGGGCGGTTAGCGGCAGAAGGTCCGCCAGCAGGTGCGCCCTGCCTCGGCGGCCTGCCGGGTCCCATCGCACCTGGACCACCTGGGCCGCCCGGACCTGGAGCACCTCCGGGTCCACCCGGAGGGCCGCCCATACCGGGTCTCCGCTGAAGCACCCTGTCCACAGCGGCCAACTGGCGCTGATCAAGCACCTTTTGGAGCTTTTGAATAGCTTGCTTTGCCTGCTCCTGCGTTAGTTTGGGTTGCTTCTGCAGGGGTGTTAGAATCTCAAGTATCTTTTTCGCCTGCTCCGGCTTCAGTTGGGTGCTTTTGGACCGCTCAATCTCCATAAGGCCGGCCGTTACCATGGTGCGAAGCTGGAAAGTGTACTTGTGCTGTTCGCGGAACTTGCGAAAAGCCTCGAAGTTCGGCCTGGCATCCTGAGCAAGGGCTATCCCACAGCCCAACAGCAATATGCCTGCTAACAGTTTAGAAACGAAACGCATATCAACTCTCCCTCCAAGCGGCGAAACCGCCGCAGTAATATCGGCACCACGCGGCTACTCGTAGCGAAGCGCCTCAATAGGATCCAGCCGAGACGCCTTCACAGCCGGGTAGATGCCGAAAAACATTCCCACCAGCACAGAGAAGCTGAACGAAACCAATATTGGAGGCATGGTAAGCATCATGGGGAACCCAAGCCCCCCGGAGCTTGCTGGGCGCCCCATCCATAAGGATACTCCAACGCCCAGAGCTATGCCAATTAGGCCTCCCACCACACTCAGGGTCATGGATTCGATTATGAATTGGTACAAGATATCGCGCTGTTTTGCGCCGATGGCTTTTCTAATTCCTATTTCCCTGGTTCGCTCTGTGACCGAAACCAGCATGATGTTCATTATGCCGATTCCACCAACGACGAGCGAGACCAGCGCAATGCCGGCCAACAGCATGGTGAGGAACTTGCTCTGCTGGGCTGCGCTTTCAGTTATATCAGCCTGATTGAAGATGCGCACATCCGGCTCTTCGTTGGGGCCAAGTTTGTGTGCTTTGGCCAAGGCTTGTTCAACCTCTGTTTGGGCTTCGTTCATCTTTTCTTCGGAGACTGCCTGTACGCTTATGCTGTTCAGGTAGTCCATGCCGAACACGCGGCGCATCGCAGTGGTAACCGGAATCGTCACTTGATCGTCGGGGCTTCGGAATCCGCTTGCGCCGCGCTTCTGCGTTACGCCCACAACCTTGAAGCTTTGCCCGTTCAACTTGATATACTTACCAATCGGGTCCGTAGCCCCGAAGAGGGTTTCTCGAACATTGTCTCCGATTACCACAACTTTTGCACGCCGGCGCACATCGTCCTTGTTGAAGGCTTTTCCGGAGGCTATAGGCAGGTTTCTGATCTCGAAATACTCCGGCCACGCACCAACAACCGAGGTGCGCGTGTTTTGGTTGCGAAACTTTACTGTTGCGCTACCGCGCACCTCCGGGGTTGCGGCTTTAACCGACGGGCAGGTTTTCAGGAGGAAATCCACATCTTCAAGCTTGAGGTTTTGCGCGGAGCCAAGGCCTTGGCTCACTCCACCCATCATCAAACTGCCCGGCATAACGGTTAGAACGTTGGTGCCCAACCGCTGTATTGCCTGCCTTGTTGCTTGTCCGGCTCCCTGACCAAGCGATATCATCACTATTACGGCGGAAACGCCTATAATAACGCCCAGCATGGTCAAAAAAGACCGTAGTTTGTTTGCCATGAGGCCTTGAATGGCAACTCGAAAGCCCTCCAAAAAGCTTATTCCCCGCCGCTTCCCTATGATTGGAGGCGGCAGGACCAAATCCAGAGATCGCTCCATTAAAAAGGGATTAACGCTCACGGCTGTACCTCCCCGACTATTTCTCGGTGTCTCCTTCCAACGGAGGCATCTTCTCCAAGACCTCCAGAGCGTCTATGGGGTGCTCCACCCGTTCGTTGGAAACCACCAGGCCATCTCGGAACCGGATTATGCGCTTGCAGTGCCTAGCGATGTCTTGCTCGTGGGTAACCACGATTATGGTTGCCCCTTGTCGGTGCAGGCTTTGGAAGATGGCCATGATCTCCTCGCCAGTTCTGGTGTCCAGCGCTCCGGTTGGCTCATCGGCAAGAATGACCGACGGGCGGTTAACCAAGGCCCTTGCGATTGCCACCCTCTGCTGTTGTCCGCCGGACATTTCGGCCGGGGTGTGGTGGTAAAACTCGGCCAGGCCAACAATCTCCAGGGCGCGCATAGCTCTTTCGTGGCGGTCGGGAACGCCGCTGTAGATCATAGGCAGTTCCACCTGGCGCAGTGCACTGGTGCGCGGAAGTAGGTTGAACTGCTGGAACACAAAGCCGATTTTCTGGTTGCGGATCTCGGCCAACTCGGAGTCGGACATGTCCGAAACATCAACACCATCTAACCAATAGCGCCCGGAAGTGGGCCTATCCAAACAGCCAACTATGTTGAGGAAAGTGGTTTTGCCGGAACCCGACGGCCCGGTTATGGCCACCATTTCGCCGTCGGCTATTTCCAAAGATACACCACGCAGGGCGTGTACCTCTGTGTGGCCCATTTGGTATACTTTCGTAACCTGATGCAGTTTTATCATGGCTACCGCATCCCTCTGCCGGCGCCGCCACCACCTCTTGGTCCAGGAGGCCTGAAACCGAACGGATTGTTAACAGCTTCCGGCTCCGGCTGTATGATTTTGGTTATAACCTGCTCGCCCTCCTTCAAACCAGAGCGAATTTCGGTTACATCCGGGCCAGCGATGCCAACTTCCACTTCAACCTCTTTGGGTTTACCGTCCACCAGTTTCATAACCTTATAAACCCCGTCCGACTCCCGCAGGGCCTCATTGGGCACAGTGAGGACATTGGTTACTTCTTCAATCAGGAACTCGCATTCCGCGGTCATCCCGGGTTTAAACCGCTCGTCCGGTTCCTCCACTTCCACGGTCACAGGGATCATAGTAACGTTCTGCTCCACCTTAGCCTGCGGGTCTATCCGGATGACCTTGCCTTCGACCAGCAAGGATGGATACGCATCCACTTTCACCGTGACTTTCTGACCAACGCTCACCTGGCCTATGTCTGTTTCATCCACGGAACAGACCACCCACATCCGCGAAGTATCCGCTAACTGAAGCATTGGGTTGGTGGCGCCTATGGATGCGCGGCTGCTGGGAACCACGGTTCCCTCTTCAACGTTTTTGGCTATAACTATGCCGTCGCGCGGCGCCACAATTCGGGTGTAGCGGAGGTTGGTTTCGGCCTGGTGCAAAGCGGCGCGCGCCCGAACAACCTGGGTTACGGCTGAAGCCACATCCTTTTGGCGCACCAATATCTGGTTGTACTCGGCTTTTGCGGAGGCAAGCTCTGCTTCGGCCTGCTTTACCGCGGCAGCCGCGGCTTCATATTCTTGCCGCCTCACGTCATCCTGATAGCGGTTTTGCTTTGCAAGCTCCAAAGCCGCCTCCGCTTGGGCCACCCGGGCTTCGCCCTCCTCTATCGAGGCCTGCGTGGCGGCTATTCGGGCTTCGAGTTCTTTTACCGCCAGGTCGTTTTCCTTCTGCAGGGTTCGCCGGCGCTGTTCCGCAGTTCGATACGCCGCCTGGGCTGTTGCCAGCTTAGCTTCGGCCTGCTCAACATCGCTTTTCGCCACAAATCCTTTTGTAAAAAGCTCGCGCTGGCGCTGGTATTCAGCCTGCGCCACATCTAGGTTTGCCTTAGCCTGCAAAAGGGCGCTTTCCACAGTTTCCACATTCAGAGGGATGGTTACATCTCGAAGCTGTGCAAGCTGATCCTCGAGCTGGGCCTTGGTCTGCTGGGCCTGCTGAACCGCCTTGCGCGCCGAATTGAGAGCGGCTTCTGCCTGTTTGATGGACTGCACGGTTAGTTTCGGCTGGGCTTCCATGCTGGCTTTGGCCTGTGCAAGCCTGGCCCGTGCAGATTCGACGGCCTTCTGCGCCGCCAGAATACGCGCCGCCGTTTGGGCTTTTTGCTGTTGCACTGTAACCTCGGCCTGGGCTTTCTTCGCCTCGGCCGCTTGCAGGTCGGCCTTCGCCTGTTCCACCGCAACCTGAGCGTCGGTTGGGTCGATTAGAGCAATCAAGTCGCCGGCTTTTACGCGGTCTCCCAAGTCCACAAACAGCTTTTCCACACGGCCGGCAACGTTGGATTTAATGTCCACCACCTTCCAAGGCTGGATTACGCCGGACGCCGATACGTAATTGCGCACATCTCCGCGCTGTACCGTGCCGAATTCGTAGCGGACGGAATTTTTGTCGTTCGACCTGGCGCGCATAACGCCGGCGTAAACCGCCGTAACCGCCAGAATAACCAAAACGGGTATTATCCATCTAAGAGCCGAAGCTTTTGTTTTTCTAGCCACCGTTTACACACCTCTCATTCACCGCGCCTGCTTAAACTCGCAGATGGGTGCTCAGTTTCTCATTTTCCAATTGAGGGGAACCTTCCCAAAGCCTTGTCAAGCTGGGCCTGGGCAAGATATACATCATAAAGCGCTTGTATGGCATTGGTGCTGGCCGTACTGTATTCGACCTGCGCTAAAATTAGGTTTACCACAGAAACTCCAGCCACCCCTTGCTGGTATCGAGCTGTTGTTGCTTCCAGGTTCACCCGCGCCGCATCCGCGGCAAGCCGGCTGGCCACAAGACGTTCGCGGGCGTTGGTTACGTTTAGGTACGCTTCTTCCACTTCCGCGCCAATGTTCTTTTTAAGCTGTTCGAGCTCAGCCTCAGCGCTTTGTAGCTCGGCCTCGGCTTCCAGTACCCTCGCTCGAGATTGACCAGCATCCCACAAAGGCATTGTAACAGACATGCTCAACTGCCAATCTGAGCGCTGTGTTGGATCCTCCGGAGTCGCGTTCAGACCGGCAGAAGTAACCAAGCGCGGATTGCGCTGTATGCGCGCGATCTCGAGCCCTGCCTCCGCCATGCGCTTCCTCGCCTCCGCCTGGATTACCTCCGGACGTTGGCGCAGTGCGATTTCCCTGAGCTGTTCCACAGGAGGCAGATCCTGCAGGTTTTCCTCCAATTCCACCAGGCGCAGGGGCGGCCCAACCGGCAAGCCCATCGAGTTTCTCAGCGAGTTGGCCGCCACGCGAAACTCGTTTTCAGCCTGGATGCGATCGACCTGGCGGTTGCGGAATTCAGAAAGGACCAATGCTCTATCCGCCTCCGCCGCGGAGCCAGCCTTTATGCGGGCCTCCACACTCTCCAACTGCGTTGCCGCTAGCTGTTCCTGTGCCTTTCGAAGCTCCAGGATTTTGGCGGCGCGCAGTTGCGCCAGGTAGTTGGAGGCCACTGTGAATGCCAGATTATTGCGGGTGCTTACAAGCCCGGCCTCGTTGGTTTGAACGCCGGCTTTTGCCTGCTTCACTTCGGCGCTGGTAAGACCGCCGTCCAAAATTGTGTAGCTCACCGAAACTTTGGGTTGAAGCCCTTGATCGAACTGCGTACCGCCAAGCCCAGAACGGTTGCTCCACGTGGAAACCCCTCTGCCGCGGTAGTCAACCTCACCGGTTACGCGGGGCAGGGTGCCGACGCGTGCCTGCCGCACACGCTGTTGCGCAGATTCCACCGATTGCTGTGCCACCACAACACTGCCGTGGTTTTGCTGAGCAATGCGAATTGCATCTTGCAAAGTGATTGCTTCGCCTTCAGCCGGAACCGCGGCCGTGACTTTGGTTTCGCCTGCGGCACCGCGGCTTTCGGCCCCGGATTCTGCCGCTTTAGAAGGAAGTTTTGTAAAAAATAAATACACCACTATTAAAACCAGTATTCTTTTGCGCATATCCATTAAGCGAACTGCTCCCTTCCTCCCGCAAGAAGGATTTCATTGGTGTGCAAAACTTTCGCCCATGTTCCAGCCGCTACTTTAGACGAACTGCCTTCTTCTGCGGTTGCGGTGCTCGATCGCAACAGTTCGGGTTATTCCTCAAATGCTGTGGGCAGGAGTTCCTCCGCGGCACTTTCATCATCCGCCAGCACTTGAGGCCTGCTGGCCAGTATTTCGCGCACGCGCTCGCTCTCCTTGGCGCAGACACCCTGAAACCTGCATACGGGGCATGTTGCACTGCTTTCGGTTCTTGGGTAGTCGTTTTCATCGGCGCGGCCGGTTCGATGAAGCGGCTCCATCATTTCGGAAAACGAGTGCTTCACCGTGGAGCAAACGCTTTGTATCTCCTGTTCGGTGGCGCAGAAGTCGGCTCGCGATGCTTCCGGATACAGATACACAGCGGTAAGTTTGGTGCTTGTCGGCGGACTCCAGCCCCACTGTTTCTCCGCGTACAGCGAGTAGAGCACAAGCTGAAAGCGGTCGCTGTTCGATGGCGCGCCGGTTTTCCAGTCAACCACCCGCCGGGCGCCAAATTCGCAGGCGAAGTCCAGCTTCAGAATAACGCGAACGCCGTCGAGGTCGAAGGATAGAGGTTGAGTGCGGTCGATTGCCATCCAGCGTTTTGGGTCGGAGCGAAGAAGTTTTTGCCAAACATCAAGCTCAAAAAGGTTCTCAACACAGCGTTTGGCGTGCTCAAGCTGTTTTTCGAACTCCGCATTCACCAGGTCTTTGTCAAATTGGTAGTAGTGTTCGATGAGGCAGGTTACGTCTTTCAGTTCCAGGTTTGGAGGCCGAAGGTCTCTGTTCCACCAGCCGCTGCTCGACTCAGTAAAGCCGCGGTGCAAAACGCCCACAACTTCGGCGAGTGCCTCGGCCTTTTCCACGCGCTCTCCGCGGCGGGATTTCTCAAGCAGATTGGCGATCACGTCGTGGACGGCAATGCCGCGGAAGGCCTTCAAATTCCTGAGCCTTCTCATCTCGTACAGGTGCCACTTCCAACGCTCGTCTTGCCCCCAGAAAACGTCATAGAAAAATTCGCGCTTACAGCGTTTGAAGCTCCGAGAGAGCGACATCGACCACCATGGGGCGAAAGAATTTGTACTCACTTCACGCGCCTCCTTTGGGTTTGGACATGGGAAATTTCGACGCCGCGGTGGAGCGCGCCTGCTTTGGTGGCTGAAGGAAGCGGGGTTCACTGCATGCACGCCTTTTGGTTTTGGATAAACGCAGGCTCCCCTGAAAACATGATTATTTTGTCAGCTTTTGGGTATAATATACGTGGCGAGGTGAACGCGGTGAAGATAAGCTCCAAAGAAGAGTGCGGAATTCGATGCATGATACAGCTTGCCTCCCGCGGAGGCGAGTCTGAGGTTGTTACGGTAAAAGAGATTGCCGAGCACGAAGGACTTTCCCCCGCTTATGTGGGCAAGCTGTTGTGGGCTCTCAGCCGCAGTGGGCTTACCGAGAGCGTGCGCGGCATCGACGGCGGCTACCGGTTGGCCCGCCCGGCAGAGAGAATATCTCTTGGGGAGATTGTGCGCGCGCTGAGCGGAACCCCAAGGAAGGTTAGGTTCTGCGGAGAGTTCCCCGGAGGTAGCGTTGCGTGCGCACACGACCAGAACTGCTCTTTACAGCCGCTTTGGTCTAAGATAACGCTGTACGTGCAGAACCTGCTGGACGAAACGCCGTTGTCGGAGCTGATACAGCGCGATCGGTCGGTTAGGAAACAAGCGGTTTCTTCGTAAACCTCATCTCGCCGGGTTTTTTCGTCGCCAAAACATGACAAAATATTCAGGTATTTTTGAAAGGGGAAAAAGCATGGCTGATACCAGCCCGATTTTGGAAATTCGCGATCTGCATGTGGCCGTTGAGGGTAAGCCGATACTCAAGGGTGTTAGTCTCACCATTCACAAAGGCGAGGTGCACGCCCTTATGGGCCCAAACGGCTCCGGCAAAAGCACCTTAAGCAACACTTTAATGGGCCATCCAAACTACACGGTCACAAACGGCGACATCCTGTTCAAAGGAGAGAGCATACTGGAGCTTAGCCCGGACGAGCGTGCGCGCAGGGGTTTGTTCCTTGCGTTTCAGTATCCGGTGGCGATAAGCGGAGTAAGCGTTGTCAACTTTCTGCGCACAGCTCTCAAATCCATCCGCGGTGAAGAGGTTCCGGTCCGCGAGTTCCGCAAGCTTTTGAAGGAGAAAATGGCGCTTCTAGGCATGGACGATTCGTTTGCTGGGCGCTACGTGAACGATGGTTTCTCCGGCGGCGAGAAAAAGCGCCACGAAATCCTTCAAATGGCGATGCTGCAACCGGAAATGGCCATCCTGGATGAAACAGACTCTGGCTTGGATATCGATGCTCTGCGCACGGTTGCGGAGGGGATAAACAAGCTCACGGGCCCCAACCTTGGCGTTTTGCTCATCACGCACTACCAGCGCATTCTCAACTACGTGCGCCCACACTACGTGCACGTTCTTGTGGACGGCCGCATAGTTAAAAGCGGCGGAAGCGAGCTTGCCGAGAAGCTGGAGGCCCAGGGTTACGACTGGATTTTGCGCGAGCTCGGCATCCGCGCCGAGGAAAACAAGGGAGATAGAGAGGAAGTGCTGGTATGAAAACCACAAATGCGCTCGAATCTATCGGAACGGAATATCGCTACGGTTTTCGAGATCCGGAAAACTATGTTTACAAATCCAAGAAAGGCCTCTCCCACGAGATAGTCGAGGAGATCTCTTGGATGAAGGGCGAACCCGAATGGATGCGCCGGTTCCGCCTAAAGGCACTGGATATCTTCCTGAGCAAACCGCTTCCGTGGTGGGCCGCAAGGCTCGACCTGCTCCAGGAGATCGACTTTTCGCACATCTACTACTACATACGCCCCACTGACAAGCAAGGCGCTTCGTGGGATGAGGTGCCGGAGTACATAAAAAACACCTTCGACCGCCTTGGCATCCCGGAAGCAGAGCGCAAATTCCTGGCTGGCGTTACGGCCCAGTACGAATCCGAGGTCGTTTACCACAGCATTCGGGAGGACTTGGAGCGCCAGGGGGTCATCTTTTTGGATATGGACTCCGGGCTTCGTGAATATCCGGAGCTTGTGAAGCAATATTTCGGAACGGTTATACCGCCCGGCGACAACAAGTTTGCGGCTCTGAATTCCGCCGTTTGGAGCGGGGGCAGTTTCATATGGGTTCCCCCTGGAGTTAGGGTGGAGATTCCCCTGCAGGCTTACTTCCGCATAAACGCGGAGAACATGGGCCAGTTCGAGCGCACACTGATAATCGCGGAACCCGGAAGCTTCGTGCACTACATAGAGGGATGCACTGCGCCGGTGTACAGCACCAATTCTCTGCACAGCGCGGTGGTTGAACTGATTGCCAAGAAGGGCGCCCACATACGCTACACCACCATCCAGAACTGGTCTAAAAACGTTTACAACCTCGTCACTAAGCGGGCCGTGGCCCACGAAGACGCCGTTGTGGAGTGGGTGGACGGCAACCTGGGCTCTAAGCTCACGATGAAGTACCCGGGCGTTTACCTGGTTGGTCCGGGGGCGCGCGGAGAGGTGCTTTCGATAGCGTTTGCCGGCAGGGATCAAACGCAGGATGCCGGAGCCAAGATGGTTCACGCCGCACCGCACACCACATCTACCGTTACCTCGAAGTCGATCAGCAAGGACGGGGGGCGCACGATATACCGCGGCGGTGTTTGGGTGAAGAAGGGCGCGGAGGGAGTTCGCTCTAACGTGCGCTGTGACGCACTGCTGTTGGACCCATATTCCCGCTCCGACACCTACCCCACAATGGAGATAAACGAGCAGAACGTGAGCATAGGTCACGAGGCCACGGTCAGCCGCGTTGGCGAGGAACAGCTTTTCTACATGATGAGCCGCGGTATCAGTGAACCGGAGGCCACGGCCATGATAGTCAACGGCTTTTTCGAGCCGTTTACAAAAGAGCTTCCGATGGAATACGCGGTGGAGCTGAACAGGCTCATCCAGCTTGAGATGGAAGGATCGGTGGGCTGATGGCAGTGAAGGAGAAAGCATTGAACACCCTTTCGCTTGCGGCAGAGCGTGCCGCGGAGCTTTTAGAGGTTTCCGAAAGCGCTGTTAAGCGCCTCTCGCAAAAGCTGGGGGAGCCCGACTGGCTTCTTGCCCAGCGGCTGGAGGCCTTCGGGAGGTTTCAAACCCTTCCTGCGCCGTCTCCCGAAACCGATGAAGATTGGCGCCGCACCAAAGCGTTTGATGCGGGTTTCTTTTCGCAGCCAATCCCGATTTCGGAGTTGGTTGAAGTGCGCCGCGCTGAGGCTCTGCATCCGGAGCTTCTGGCCTCCGAGCTTTCAGACGGCGGTGCCTCCGGCCTTTTGCTGGAACAGCACTTGGTTGGCACACACCGCTTTCTTACCAAAGAACTTGAGCGCAGTGGCGTTATCCTCACCGACATTTCAACGGCCGCCAGGGAATATCCCCAGCTTGTGCGCAAGTATGTGGCGCCAACCGCCTCGGATGACAGTAAGTTTGAGGCCCTGTGCAGAGCTTTGTTCACCAGCGGGGTTTTCATTTACGTTCCTGCGGGGGTTAAAGTTTCGCTTCCGATTTGGATGGGTCTGTATGCAGATGCCGATGCCTCATTGGTTCTTCCGAGAAGCATCGTGGTTGCCGAGCCTGGCAGCGAGGTGACAGTGTTCGAAGAGCACCTTTCGCCGAACGGTGTGGGAGCCACTGCGGCCAGCGCACTTCACGAGGTGTTTGTGGGAGAGGACGCGCGCGTAACGGTTGTATCGCTACGGTATTGGGGGCAGACGGTTCGCGCGTTTGCTTCGCACCGCTTCCACGTCCAAAGAGGTGGAAGGCTTACAAGTTTGGTGGCATCCCTCGGCGGGGCGGTAACCAAGGCCTTCGTGAGGGCGGACCTGCTGGGCCCTGGCGCCGAAAGCCAGATGTTCGGCTTGCTGTTCGGCAGGGCAAAACAGCACTTTGACCACACCACGATTCAAGACCATTTTGCCCCACACACAACCAGCAACCTGCTGTACAGGGCGGCTTTGCGGGATGAGGCGCGTTCTGTATACGCCGGCCTCATACACGTGCGCCCGGAAGCGGTGAGGGCGGATGCCTACCAAGCGAACCGCAACCTGATTCTTAGCAAAGAGGCCCGCGCCGATTCCCTTCCCAAGCTGGAGATTGAAACGGACGACGTGCGCTGCACGCACGGGGCCACTGTGGGTCCTGTTGACGAGGAGCAAACTTTCTACCTGATGAGCCGCGGCCTTCCCAGGACCGAAGCAGAGCGGATGATAGTCGAGGGCTTCTTCGAAGATGTGATGGCGTCTGCTCGGGAAGAGGCGGTGCAAAACAGCATCCGCCGCCGCCTTCTGAAGGCAATGCAAGAAACAAACCGTGAATGATTGAATACCAAGATTCTGTGGAGAAACGGGAGGTTTCGCAATGGGGAAGTTCGTGACTGTAAGCAGTGTTGAAGAGTTGGCGCCAGGCGCGGTTAAAGCGGTTGAAGTTGAGGGACGGCGCATTGCGCTGTGCCGCGTTGGAGAAGAGTTCTTCGCTGTTGACGATCTTTGCACCCACAACGAGGGCGCTTTAAGCGAGGGGGGATTGGTCAACGAGCATGAGATAGAGTGCCCCTATCACGGCGCGAGGTTCGACCTGCGCACCGGTGAGGCTTTGTGCCTTCCAGCCACAGAACCCGTGAAAACCTACCGGGTGCGGGTTGTGGACGGCAGCGTGCAGGTGGAGGTTCCCTGAAATGTACAAAGTTTTCAGCAAATCGCCGCCGGCATCTGCCCAAAAGCACGGCGGCCTGGATGTTCAATCAATCAGGAAGGATTTTCCCATTCTCTCCCGCTTGGTGCACGGTAAACCGCTTGTTTATTTAGACAACGCGGCCACAACCCAAAAGCCTCGGCAGGTGATAGAGGCGCTTGCCAACTTTTACGAGGAGTACAACGCCAACGTTCACAGGGCGGTTTACCAGCTCAGCGAGATGGCGACCGATAAATATGAAGAAGCCCGCCGCAAGGTCGCCGCCTTCATCGGGGCGGACGACCCGGCCACGGTGATCTTCACCCGCAACGCCACCGAGGCCATAAACCTGGTTGCCCATTCCTGGGCATCCAGAAACCTGAAAGAGGGCGACGAGATTTTGGTTTCCGAAGCGGAGCACCACTCGAATTTGGTCCCGTGGCAGATGGCCGCGGCCGCAACCGGTGCCAAACTCCGCTTCATCCGAATAACTGAAGAGGGAACTTTGGACCTCGACCATGCCGCCAGCCTCATTAACAGCCGCACCAAAATTGTTGCCGTGTGGCATGCTTCCAACGTGCTTGGCTCCATTTCACCGGTGCGCAAGCTCGCTGAAATGGCCCACGAGCACGGCGCTGTTATGCTGGCCGACGGCGCTCAAAGCGTTCCCCATATGCCGGTGAACGTTGAGGATTTGGGGTGCGACTTTTTGGCCTTCTCCGCGCACAAAATGCTGGGACCGACGGGCATCGGTGTGCTTTGGGGCCGCAGAGAGCTTTTGGAATCCATGGAGCCGCTTTTCGGTGGTGGGGATATGATTCGCCAGGTTTGGCTTGACCGCGCTTCGTGGAACGAAATCCCCTGGAAGTTTGAGGCCGGCACGCCTAACATCGCTGATGCCATTGCTTTCGGAGTCGCCGTGGACTACCTAAGCAAGCTGGGCATGCAAGCCGTCCACTCCCACGAACAGGAGCTTGCCTCGTACGCATTGAAGCGGCTGAACGAACTGCCGGAGATTACGGTGTACGGTCCGAAGGACCCGCGCCACCGAAGCGGCGTTATCTCCTTCAACATTGCGGACATCCACCCGCACGACGTGGGAACCGTGCTGGACCACGAGGGGGTTGCTATTCGCGCCGGCCACCACTGCTGTCAGCCGCTTATGAGAAAACTCGGTGTTAGCGCCACCGCCAGAGCCAGCTTCTACATATACAATACTTTTGAAGAAGTTGATATATTTGTAGAAGCACTGCAAAAAGTAAGAAAGGTTTTCGGCGGTGGATCCTCTGGAAGATCTCTATAGAGAGCTTATTTTAGACCATCACAAAAATCCAAGAAACTACGGAGAGTTGGAAAATCCAGACGTCAGAGTTGAAGGCGCCAACCCGCTTTGCGGCGATGAGGTGCTCTTAACCATGAACATCGACGGGGGGCGCATAACGCAGGTGCGCCTTAAAAGCATCGGCTGCTCCATAAGCCGCGCATCCGGTTCCATGATGACCGAAGTTGTGATCGGGAAAACCATAGATGAAGCGCGCCGTTCGGCCAACCTCTTCAAAGAGATGATGCTTGGAAGCGGAACTGCGGCCAACCTCCCCGAGGATATGGAGGATTTGGAGGCGCTTGAGGGAGTGAAAAAGTACCCCGTTAGGGTTAAGTGTGCACTGCTGGCTTGGAACACCCTGCTGGAGGGTTTGGACCAGGCCGAGAAGCAGAACCCGGCCGCAGAGTGAGGCGCCGCACAGCATCCAAATTTGCACACGCGCTTGAGGTTTGGAGATTTTTGCCATGTGGACCGAGGAAGACATAAAAGAAGCTTTGAAAGACGTTTACGACCCCGAGCTCGGCATAAACATTGTGGACCTTGGGCTGGTTTACGGCATCGATATCAAGGACCGGGATATAACCGTTCGCATGACGCTTACAAGCCCGATCTGTCCTCTCGGCCCGGAGTTGGTGGAATGCGTGAAGAAAGTTCTCGGCCGCCTGCCAATGGTCGGCAATGTGAATGTGGAGCTTGTTTGGAAACCCCGATGGGATCCGCATAAGATGGCCAGCGAAGAGGCAAAGATGGAGCTTGGTATCTACTAACGCCCCCTTGCTCTCTGCCAAAAGCAGGAAGCGGATGGTTTTTGTAGAAGCAACCAGTAGAGCGGCCGCACAGCCGCTTTAATCCTGCGCCGGTTTGCGCCGGCAGAGTAAAAGGAGGAAGCATGAGGGGAAAACTGGCCATCCGCTGCCTGCTGGTGGCAGTCTTTGCGGTGTTGGCCTCCGCGGCAATGGCGGCGGACATCGTAACCTTGCCCACGGCAAACCAGCTTAAAGCGGACCAACTGGAGATTGCTTACTACCGCCTTGACCTGGATTTCAAAAATCCCGCCGCTCCTGGAAAAGCCAACCTTACAACAGTATACTGGGGCGTAACCGATAGGTTGGAGCTGGATGCCTGGTGGTATGACCCGGAAAAGGGCGGCAGCGACCTAGCCCTGAACGCCTCGTTCCTTGTAATTCCCGAGGGTAAGGTTATGCCCGCCGTGGTGGTTGGTGCGCAGGATATTACCACAGCACTGCCAACGGGCAAGCTGTCTTGGTATGCAGCCGCCGCCAAAAACGTGATTGTAAGCGAAGCCCGCAGATTCTTCCCGGTGGTTCGCTTGCACGGAGGCGTTGGCACCAAGCAGAACAACGGGATTTTCGGCGGGGTTCAGGCTTTGGTAACACGGAACCTCGGAGCTGTTGTGCTTTATTCAAGCAACGAAGCCCTTTTGGGAGGCCGCAACTGGATCACCGGCCTCACTTACACCTTCCCCAAAACCCCGCTGGTTCTGAAGTTCGGTACGCTGGGCAGGCACAATTGGTTCGGTGCGGCCTATACCATATCCATCCCGCCCGGCCGTTGATTTTGCACGAGCCGCAGGCGATTCATGCCTGCGGCTCCATCCAAAACCGCAGGATTGCGAAAACCCCTCCACCGCTCCAAAGGCTTTTGCAACCCTCCAATTCCTTCCATCGTCTAAGATGGCGAACGAAGCAGTAGGGGTTGCTTTTAACCCGCCGCTCCTCCAAGCTGACGCAGAAACACCCTTTTTTCAGAAGCAGGTCAGCAAAGCACCCCCCAAAAAACTGCGAGGAGGGAGATTATGAGATATTGGACACTTGCAGCGGCTGGATTAGCCGCCTCGGTGTGGCTGGCCTACTCCACTTTGGCCCAGCCCCAGCCCGAACCCAGAGGAGAACCCCCGGTGCGGCCGAACGCTTCACCTGGCTATCCAGGGCCGGGCTTTGTTCCCATACCGCCATTTCTGAGAGCCCTTGATGCCAACGGCGACGGAGAACTTTCAGCCGCCGAAATCGACAACGCGCCCAAGGCCCTCAGATCCCTCGATCGAAACGGCGACGGAAGGCTCACCCGTGAGGAGATGGGCATTCCGTTCGGACCGCCCAGGGATGGGTTTCCAGGTGGTGGTCCTGGGCCTATGGGCAGACCGGAACCGCCTGCAGGCCCACCTCAGGATATGGGAGCGCCTCCGAGGGGGATGTTCGGCGGACCGGGCCGCGGTCCGGGTAGGGATTTCGGCTCCACCTATGTTGGTGAACCGCTGGCAAAGAACGACGCGGAGAAGAAGATTCTTGACACCATGGCAAACATGGTTGGCGGGCGCAACCTGCAAAACGTTCCTCCGAGCGACGGCCGCCTGCTTAGGCTGTTGACCGAAGCCATAGGTGCCAAGAACGTTGTTGAAATCGGCACATCCAACGGGTACAGCGCCCTCTGGATCTCCATGGCCCTCAAAAGCACGGGCGGAAAGCTGACAACCTTCGAGATAGACCCGGAAAGGATTAGAATGGCCCGCGAGAACTTCCGCCGCGCCGGCGTGGATCAGATTGTTACCGTTGTTGAGGGAGACGCCCACGAGCAGGTTACAAAGCTGAAGGACCCAATCGACCTGCTGTTCATCGACGCAGATAAAGAGGGCTATGCGGACTACCTGAAGAAGCTCCTGCCGCTTGTTCGCCCCGGGGGCTTGATACTGGCTCACAACTTCGATATGCTCGGCCAAGACTACGTTCGGGCCGTCACTACCAATCCGAATCTGGAAACCATCTATCTTCCCTCCAGCTTCGGTGTAACGCTGAAGAAGCGCTGAGGTAGCTTAACCAAGGCGCACCGTCCGACGGTGCACGCCGCGCCGCCTGGAGGAACGCTTCACCGTCCTGCCGATGCTCCGGGCGGCGCGGACAGGGTGGGTTTGCCTTTCTTCAAGAGGTTTTGGCAAAAAGAACTGCAAACAGCGGTTTATCAAAAACGCCAAAGCTTCTCGCGGGAAACCCAAGGAGGCTCAATTGAAAGCAGGTCCGCGCAAAGAGCTGTCGCTTTTCGACTCCGCCGCCCTCATCGTGGGGATTATCATCGGAATCGGCATCTTTCAGGTGGCTCCCGATGTTGCCCGAGGGGTTTCAACGTGGCACGGCGTGCTGTTGATTTGGGCGCTTGGTGGGTTGCTTTCGCTGTTCGGGGCCCTCGGATATGCGGAGCTTGGAGCGGCTTATCCGTACGGCGGGGGAGACTATGTTTACCTCAGCAGGGCCTACGGTCGGTGGGCCGGGTTTCTCTTCGCCTGGATGCAGCTTTCCATTGTGCGCCCGGGTGATATTGCAGTTGTGGCTTTTGCGTTTGCCACCTACGCCCGCACGCTTTACAACCCGTTTCACGATGGCTCTGGTTCCCTAAGCCTTTCCTTCTACGCAATTGCGGCCGTGGTGGTGCTGACTGCCATAAACGTTATGGGTGTGCGCCTCGGCAAATGGACCCAAAACCTGCTTACTTTGGCCAAAGCCTTGGGACTGCTGGCAATTGTGGCCGTGGCGCTGTTTGTGCCCTCCGGGGTGCACTCCGCAACGCAGGCCGCCCCGCCGATTCCGGCCAGCCTTGCCATGATATTCGTGCTTTTCACGTTCGGCGGGTGGAACGAAATAGCCTACGTTGCCGCGGAAATCAAAAACCCAGGGCGAAATATTGTGCGCGCTCTGGTGCTCGGCATTGCGGCGGTAACGGGTCTGTACTTGCTGGTCAACGCGGCGTACCTGCGCGCGTTGGGCCACGCCGGAATGACGGTATCCAAAGCCATCGCCGTTGATACAATTTCGGCTGCTTTTCCGCAAACCGCGGGAAGACTTATTGCGGCGCTGGTTTGCCTTTCCGCCTTGGGTGCTGTTAACGGTTTGATTTTTACAGGAGCCAGAATTTCGTACGCGGTTGGCGCCGACTACCGAATTTTCCACTGGCTGGGCAAATGGAATGAACGCACGGGAACTCCTGCGCGGGCGCTTCTGCTTCAGGGGGCCATTGCTGTGGCTCTCATTGCGGCGCTTGGCTCTTACGCCGAAACCCTACTTTACACGGCCGCGCCGGTTTACACATTTCAGCTTGCCACAAGCCTGGCGGTTTTTGTGTTGCGCCGCAAAGAGCCGCACGTTCAGCGCCCTTACCGCGTAACGGGATATCCATTTACCACCATTGTGTTCTGCGCATCATGCGCGTACCTAATCTACAGCGCCGTGAAGTACCGCCCACTGATTGCGGCATGCGCGGCTGTTATACTCCTCTTGGGCCTGCCGCTTTACTGGCTCACATCTCGCCAACCCAAAATCGATGAGACAGCTTCCGTTGCAGATGCCGACAAATAAAGCGATTCGGCGCAGGTCGTTTCCCGCGCCGAACCCCAAAGCAGTCAAGCCTGTTGATTGGCATCCTACTTGTTGGGCGGCTTCGCGTGAGGCCGAATTCCGAAGACCCCAAGCGGATTTTCAACCGTAAGCCGGCGTATCCACTCGTCGGAAACGCCTGCTGACTTAAGCTTCGGGATAAATCCCTTCACCAGGTAAGAGTAATCGGGCACCGGAGAATCGTAATCCTGGCCTGCAGAGAACCCAACAGTATCTTGCGAGAGAAGCAGTCTGTCGCCGTAGCCCTTCTCTATGAGAGTTTTAATCCAGGGAATGTAGCGGTCAGCGTTGTTTGGGTTGATGGCGTCGTACTCCACCACTGCGCCTTGCTCCGCTATGCGCAGGTGGTCTTCAAAATTCGGGAGGCTGTCGGTGTGCACCACAACAAAGCGCGACAGGTCGTATCCAACCTCTTTCAAAACCTGAATTTGGCCCAGGGCCGCCGAAGCGGAGTTGGTGTGCGAGGCTATGCACACTCCGGTGCGGGCGGCGGCTTTTGCGGATGCTCTCAGGATTTTCTTTTCCACCTCGTCGGGACCGGTATCACTGCAGGCCGTTTTGATGAAGCCCGCTTTGATTCCGGTACCCTCTATGCCTTTGGTGATTTCGTCCACCATCCAAGCTTCAAGCTCGGCCTCGCTTTTCTCCTTGCCGAATTTCGGGCGCAGAGGCTCGCGATACAGCCCCGTGTTAGTTAGAATCAAAAGCCCTGTGCGCTTCGAAAGCTCGCGGAGGGCTTGCGGGTCGCGCCCTATTCCGATCGGTGTGCAATCCATCATAACAGCCACGCCGCTTTCCCTCAGCGCCCGCAGAGGAGCTTCAAGGCGCCGAATCACTTTATCAACGTCGTAGTTGGCGCGCCCCGCTTTTTCCGGGCCGGCGAAGTCGCAGAGGGCATGCTCGTGCGGCAGTATAACGCCGGCTGGGGGTGTTACATCTCCGGTTACGGTGCGCAGTTTTGGGGTGGAGGCGGCTGCTCCGCCGGAAACGGCGTGAACGGCTACGGCGGTAGCCAAAGAAAGCGCTAAAATCATCTACACCTCCTTAACGTTTTGCTCCTCACACTCCGAGAGATGGTTTTCCGGGAATTCGTCGGCCGCCGCAGGGGGTTCTGCCGCCAGCTCCTCTGTTTGCGCATATCCGTGCACGCGCAGGGCCAACTGAACAATGCGGTCTGCAAAGCTCAATCGGCAAGCGATGGTGGGATACTCGGGATCTTGTGGATCCGGGCGCTTGTCAACCAAAATAATGTCTTGTTCCATCAAGAGGGCAAGCCATGCACGGCGCTCTTCCTCGGTTTCTCCGAATTCGCGGTGGAACGACATGGCCTTCTCGAGGTTCGCCAGCGGCGCCCATGGGCGGTATCTAAGCTGTTCCGCCAAAACGCGGATGAGAAGCCCCATGGTGCTCCTAAAAGAGATTACGGCAGGGTGTTCCGGATTTAGGTGACAGCCTGCCGTGGGCCTCTCCGGGCAGGAGCGGTTTGGATAGTGGTTAACAATGATGATGCCGCTTTGGATAGCCCGCTCAATCGCCGCTCTCATCCTATCGCCGCCGTAGCGCTCCTCCAGCACGCGCCGCAACTGCCCCATAGACATCCAGGGAACATCCTTGTTCACTGTGAAGTGCTCCACGCACAGTATAAGGTGGTAATCTATCCACTCTTCGGGGTTGCTTGGGCCGTACCGGAAGCGCCGCACCAGAGGATGCTCGAAGTTCAGGCGGCATCCGGTGACCGGGCGGTCGGGGTAGTTTGGATTCTCCTTCTTCTCGGTGATGATGGCTCCCATGTGGATTAGGGTGTTTATCCAGAAGCGGCGGTCCACCGCGCTGTGTGTTATATTTGGATCGGCGGCAAGCGTTCTATCTAGGAGGCCGTAGGCAACCCAAGGCTTGGATGCCAACTGTTCGCGAAGCACCTGAATGATGCGGGGAACCAGCTCCAAGCCGGCGGCGGCCAAAGGATGCTCTCTGTTAAGATAGCAGGCAGTGACTTCGGCTTCGGGATTGCGCGCGTGCGGGCGCTTCTCGGTTTTTAGGATGCCTTCAGAGACAGCCAGGTTTACCCACCAGGCTCTCTCGGCCGGGGTTTGGCCAAAAGTGGTATCGTCGGCAAGCTCTTCGCACAGTGTTTTGAACGCCACCCAGTTCCATGCACGGGTGTGCAGTATCATATCCGCCTTCAAAATAAGTGTGGCCAAGACCGGTGTTGTGTAAGAGACGGTATCCGCACCGCGGCCCTGAGAAGGCGAAAATTCATCCAGGGATTCCTCTGCAGGTAGCACTGTGTGGTTGTCTGCTTTGAGTAGCTCTTCGATGGGCACAAACTCGTCGGCGGCGGCTTTAAGCACCGTGCTGGCCCGCGAAGAAATCCCCCAAACAACCACGTATTTGCCCTCGCGCTTGAGGCGGTTTACTATGGCCATATAGTCACGGTCGCCAGCCGCAAGTATGTAGGTATCAATCGAGTCGTTCTCTTCGGAAAGGACCTCCTGCACCTGCAGGCTCAGCTCCATATCCGCACTGTTCTTACCCTGAAGCACAAACCGCGGCTCTATCTGCTCTGCGGCGAAAGCGCGAGCGGCCCCGGAAAACCTGTCCCAATCGGCAAAAGCGCGGGCCAGCTTCAGCGTACCGTACTTCTCCGCGTTTTCTCTTAACACGCGGGCAATCTGCGAAGGCGGAACCACAGTCTGACGTGTTTGCGCCAAACTTATTGCAATATTTTCGTAATCAACAAACAAAGCACAATAACTCATTCTCCACAGCCCTTCCGCCACGATCGCCTTAAGCAATCTTTTGGCGCTTACAGCCAAAGCCAATCAGCTTTAGGGTTACTTACCGGGCGGTTTTACCCCAAATAAAGAGACCGCCGTCTCGGCGCCAAGCACCTTTGGCGCGTCAAATAGACAACCAAGCGCGTATTATTATTCGGCTAATTTTCCGCTTTCCGAAATGTTTCACCTCCTTCTTGATAGTTGTGCAAAGTTTTGCGAATCTGTAGGGCTGCTTGGTAGGCTTCTCTGTGGGGCATGCCGCAAGCCTCCAAAACTGCGGCGATGTCTCGCGTGCTTGCATCCGGCCCTATGCAGGGCTTTTCTTCCGCGGCTTCCTCGCTGGTGGATTCGGGAGGACACCCCTCTACAATGATAACAACTTCCCCCTTGAGTTTGTGCTCCCGCGTATATTCTAACAGCTCTGACAAAAGGCCGCGCCTGAACTCCTCAAACACTTTGGTTAACTCACGCGCGATTACTGCGCGCCGGTCACCCAAAGTGTCCAGCAGGTCCTGCAGGGCTTCGTGAACCCGCCTGGGCGATTCGTAAAGCACGATTGTGCGGGTTTCGTTTCGGAGGCGCTTGAAAAACTCAACCCTGTTTTTCTTCTGCCTGGGAGGGAAGCCGTCGAAAACGAACCGGTGTGCTGGCAGTCCTGAAGCGGCGAGTGCGGTTACAGCTGCGATCGGCCCCGGCACCGGCGTAACTTTCACTCCGCGTTCTATCGCCATGCGAATAAGCTCGTGGCCGGGGTCGGAAATTCCCGGCATACCCGCGTCCGAAACCAGCGCTATTTTTTGCCCCTGCAGGAGCAGGTCGGCGATATACCGCGCCTTGGCTCCACCGCTGTGCTGGTGGTACGAAGTGGTTGGAGTTGAGATGCCGTAATGGTTGAGCAGTTTCTGCGTTACTCGGGTATCTTCGGCCGCTATCAAGTCCACCTCACGCAGGGTGCGAAGCGCGCGCAGAGAGATATCCTCCAGGTTGCCTATTGGCGTTGCCACAATGAACAGCTCTCCAGATTTAGATGCACCGCCAAGCGTATTTTCCATATACAGCCGCCTAACGGAGCAGACTGCGATAACAGCACTTAGGCGCGGCAGAGAGGAAGCGCCGCCCGGAAATGTTTACTCAAGCACAGATTGCTCGGGTGCCGCAGGAGCATCCAATCAGCCTCCACAATTTTGACGAGATAACCAAGCTTTCCGATGCAGTTGCGGAGCGGATTTTCAACCGGTTTTTGGGAAGCTTGGAGCCTCAGGCGCTTGTGTTTCAGACAAACCCCAGAAGAGTTTGGGCGGTGTTTGAAACCGCCCAATCTTCGGTGGACCAAGCGAACAACCCGGTTTCGGGGTCAGCGGCTTGGTATGCTGAACGGAGAGCCGCCAGCGCTTTTGTTCAGCTGATCGATAAGGGTTTGCTCTTTCTGGGCCAGATCGGGGCGCCCAAGCTTTTTGAACTGCTCCTTCAGCTCGGTTCTGGTGTAAGTGTCACTGAAAGCCGTCTCGGAAGCTTTCTGGAAGACGCTGAGCGCCTCTTTGGTGCGGCCCTCGGCCGCGTAAAGCTTGCCCAAATCCATCAGCATGCGCGGGGCCGGTGTTTCGGAAGTGGCCTTTCGATAAAGTTCAATGGCTCTTTCGCGTTCCTTCACTCCCTGGCCCTTGCCCTTCTTCGAGAGCTCTTCGTATCGGCTGCGGTAGTAATCTGCCAGCACGGCCAGCAAGCCCACGTCGCCGGGGCGCTGTTTAAGCGCCTTTTCGTATGCCGCTGCGGCTTCCCTCAGTTTGGCTTCGCGCTCTTTAGGCTTGTTGTAAAGCCGGTTTGCTTCCATGGCAAGGTGGTACCCGCGGATGCCATCATCCAGTATCTCAATGCGCATCTTCTTCTTGGTTTCGTCCACCAGCTTTTGAAGCTCTTGATACGCACGGGCCTGCTGAACCCAAGATGCAACGCGCTTGTCCTCCAGCTTGATGATGTGATATCCGTATATGGTTTTCACCAACCCGGATATCTCACCCGGTTTCAGAGCGAAAGCCGCTTTGCTGAACTCTTGGACCATTTGACCGTACGGGAAGTACCCCAGGTCGCCGCCTTTTTTCTTACTGCCCTCATCCTCCGAATATTTCCTGGCGAGGGCCGCAAAATCCGCCTTTGGAGCCTTGGCTTGGCGCAGAACATCCTCCGCAATCTTTCGGGCTTCCTCCTCCGGATGGGCGTTGGGCTGTGTTGGGCTTTTCACTTTGATGAGGATGTGCCTGGCTTTCATCTCGAAATCCGTGGGCTTCAGAGATGGGTCCTTGGGGTTGGGGGTGATGTTGCTTCGGATTTCGTCCTCGAGTTTTTTAACCAGAAGCGATTGAGCGATTTCATCGCGCTGGTTGTTCAGGGCGTACCGGAGGTTTTCCTCTTGAACCCGCGCCACATCCGGGCTTACCCCGGCGAGTTTGGTGCGGACCATCTCTTGTATGCGCCGCTCGATCTCTTGGTTTACATCGGCGCGCGAAACTTTTATTCCGCGCTCGCGGGCTGCTTTGACCTTCGCAAGGTCATCCACTATCTGGTCGAAGTAGTAGCCGCGCATTTGGAACAGGAACCTGGGGTCTTCGGAGCTTTCGCGCACACGGTTGCGGGCCAAAAGCTCTTCGACGTCAGACAGGTATATTTTCCGGCCGTCCACGCGGGCCAGCACGCGGTCGCCCTCGAAACCGGGGCGTCCCGAGCCACCTCCGGACAGGCTGCCCGTTCCGCCAAAATAAGCTACCATACCGATGGCAAGGGCCACGGCCAAAATCATAAAGACCAAACGGCTGGTGCTACCAAGCTTTTTGCGTAGTTTAGTAATCGACATGCAATCTAACCTCCCGCACTACGGGGAATTAACGATATGTTTACCCGGCTCTTTCCAGTAAGCGCCGCAGTCCGTCTAGGCACAGTTTTGTGCTCGCAACAGTATCTCCGTTCACGGAGAAGTGGGTTTCGATGGAAACAGCCCCGGTGTAGCCGTCGGCGATTAGCGCCTGCACTTGGCCGGCATAGTCTATGTGGCCCTCACCGATCGGTACAAACCGGATGCCGTTTTGTTCGCGCACAGGGTCCTTCACGTGAATGTGCTTTATGTAAGGCTTGAGCGCTTCGTAGCCGTCCGGATACGGGCGCTCGCCGGCGCAGAACGCGTTCCCCGGATCCCAAACAGCCTGCATGCCCAGCGGAGCCATGCGCTGTAAGAACGCCGCTGTTTCCGCGCCGGTGCTCATAAAACAGTCGTGCTCGTTTTCCAGGCAAAGGGTTACGCCGGCCTCCTTTGCCACCTCAAGGGGCTTTTGATACAGCTCTGCTATTCGGTCAACCACCTCTTGGGTCATTTCGCCGCGCCGCCAAAAAGCGAAAACGCGTATCAGGTTAGTGCCAAAAAGATGCGCGGCTTCTATACAGCGCTGAAGAACATCCATCTGCTCTGCCAAAGCGCGCTCTGTGGCCTGGTGCATACGCCCCGCCGCAGGACCCGCTTCGCCGCTGAGGTCGCACTTGAAAAACGGAGATGCTATACAGCAAACCGACATGCCGCGCTTTTGGATTGCCTCGCGCGCCCGCTCCATCTCCTGGCGGCTCAAATCTGCCACGTTTTTCCCCCAGAGGGCACGCAGTTCGGCGTGCTTGATGTTCCACTGAGCCATCAGGTCAAGCGCCTTTTCAAAGTCCTGAGTAATCTCGTCGGTAATTACCGCCAGGTTAAACAATTGAAAACCCTCCTTGCCTTAACTGCAAGTATATCATACTGTTAGGGGCGAAGAGGTGTCAAACGCGGTGCGGTGAACAACGTTAGCACATTTTGCAATACGCGCGGATTGGAACAGCCTCCAGGGGGCGGTGGCGCATTCACTCTGCAGGGGCATCCGAATGAGGCGGCATAACGCGGCGTATGCGAAGAGCCAAATCCTCGTCGAATTCGGGGAGTTCCAAGGGAAGGCGGCCGTCGCTGTAGCCGCTGGCCCCGCTGATGACCTCCCCCACTGCCGGGTCGTAAAACTCTATCTGGTAGTTCCCGGGATCGGCGCGCAGCACCACTTTATGACCGGAACCGGAACCGATGCAGTAAACCACCATCTCTGTTGCCGAAGCGGCGCAGTAAGCCCGGCAGGTTGCCTGCGCAACAACCTCGTGCGCGGGTGCCAACGTCCACCAACTGAGCCCATCTGCAAATTCGGCCAGGTTGAAAATCCAATCAAGCGTGGGGGTTTCGCTGAAAGTTTGCCACGGCACCCGCGAAGGGGCCGCACCGCACACAAAGCAGATCCAAAACCAGAAGCGCTCTTGAGCATAGAAAGAAGGGTTGGCAGGGTCGCCGTGGGGCCTATCGGCATCAACCCAGCGCGCCTCATCCACAAAAATTGGCTTGGCCGCAGACCATAAAGAAGACAAAACCTCAACTCCAGCCTCGGGAAGCATATCAAGGTGGCATTGAACTGCGTCGGGCTGGGCCGCCGGCTCTGCCTCTTCAAGCGGCACGGAGGCTCCCGGCGGAGGCATGGGCGCCGAAATGATGTGAGGATAGGGTGCTTTAGACCTCAGAAAGGCGGTACAGCGTTCAATCCACCTGCTGGCACCGCAAGGGGAACCAACAATGCTGTAGCAAACGTTCCAAAAAGACGCGGTTCTGGCAAGCAGGTATCGCAGGTAAAGCTCTTCATATTGGATAGGCAGTGTTGGGCTTTCATCCACGCAAACCTGAGACGGGTCGAACAGCACAAGCTCCACCACAATATCGCGCTGTGCGGCCGCCGCCAGAATTCGGTCCAAACGGTCCCAGAAAGACAAATCAAACCGCGAAAACAGCGCAGAGCCGGTGTCGGGGTCCAACTGCCACGGGCTGTAAACAGCTTGTATAGGCATGCCCGCGGGAACTGGTGGCAGCCAAATGCGGAGTTTGTTCGCGCGGTGCTCCACAAGAAGGTCGAGATAGTCCAACCACGCTTGAAGCGCGGCGGCGGCATCCACGGATGGCTCTCCACTGATGGGCAGGCCAGGCGGCTCTAAAGGCTCGGTGCCGCTACCAAGCGGAAGGAACCACTCGCCGCTGTCGAAGCGAAGGCGCTGGGGATATTCGGAATCCGCCCGCAAAAGGCCTTTGGAAGGCGCATCAGAGCAAATAAGAACGCCGGAATCAACGGAATCCGGAAGCCGCACATCCCACTGCCACTCTCCCGGCTCGTCGGGGGCAAAGCGAATCTTCCAAACATCTTCTCCGGCATAAAAGCCTTCAACCTGAATTACCCTGCCGGAGGGCGACGTGAACCGCGCTTCTAAAGAAACATCTTCAAACGGGTTACCGGAGCATTCCAACCGGTAGAAAAGCTCCACCCGCTGCCACTTCTCTGCAGATATATCCGGCATTTGTGTGCCACCGCCTTTGCTAGCCCAAGCCAAGTCTCCGCGCAGTCCTCCCAAAAGCGGCTTCGCCGGATAGCCGCCTTTTCCTGCAGAATTGCGAAAAGCCCGTATCGACAACCGCTGGCGGGCATACAAGGCTTTGTTTGCACCGAAGCTTACCAACCTGCTTGCATGTACGCAACTAAACAGAAACAGTGTCGTCTAACTGTTTGGAAAAGGAAGGCCATGCAGCATCGCGCTTCGCCTTTGCGCCGGAACACCGAGTCCGGCGCAGCTCTTGTAATAACCATATTCGTACTGGCGGTCCTCGTCGCGCTGGTGGTGTCGATCAGCCAATCGGCCCGCGTTGAACTGAGGGCATCCCGCAACTTCGCGGCGGAGGTGCAGTGCCGGGCGCTTGCCGACGCCGGCGTTCACCTGGCCGCCGTAACCGTGCAGAACGACTCCACTCCCTACGTGGACACGTTGGACGACGAATGGGCTACCTTGGGCGAAAACGGCGCCGCCGAATACGAGCTCGGCAACGGCACCTACCGCGTTCAGGTGGTGGATGCCTGCTCGCTGTTGGATGTAAACCACGCTACGCGCGACGAGCTTTTAAACCTCCCGGGCATGACCGAGGAGATCGCTGATGCAATAATAGACTGGCGCGATGCGGATGACGAGCCCTCCGAAGCCGGCGCCGAAAGCGATGTGTACGAAAACTATCAGGTTCCCTACAGGGCAAAAAACGGCCCCTTCGAAAGCCTGGATGAACTGCTTTTGGTGGCCGGCGTAACCCCGCGCCTGCTGTACGGCGACTCCAACGGCAAGGCGCTGGAACCAACCCAGAATACCGAGAAGCCTTGGTGCGAGCTTTTAACAGTGCGCTCATCCAGCCCAAATGTTACCGCAGAAGGAGAAACACGCCTTAACTTGAACCAAGCAACTGTGCAACAGTTGATGCAGCTTCCGGTTGGTCTTACACAACAGCAGGCCCAGGCTATCGTAATCCGCAGACAGCAAACCCAGTTCTCTTCTTTGGGAACTCTCTTCACAATAGCCGGACTGCCACAGGAAACAGCCGCATCACTTATCGATTACGTTACTGTGGAAAGCGGCAACCAGGTAAACAACAAAATCAACATCAACACGGCCACAGAAGATGTGCTTACCCTGCTTCCCGATATTACCCCCGATATAGCCGCCGCCATCGTCGCAAACCGTCCGTATCAATCCGTTGGAGAGCTTTTGCAGAACGGGGTTGTTGAAGCAGAGGTTTTTCAAAGAATTGTGGACAGATTGACTACCAAATCCTCTTCGTTTATTGTAAAAAGCATGGGGAGGCTTTACCCAGGAGGGGTTTACGTAGCCGAGATTGCCACCCTGCAGAGAAGCGGCGGGCGCGTGCAGATTCTGAGCCGCAAAGAGGTAAAGCGGTGGCCCGGGTGGGCATCCTGGGGATGGGAGGCGCCGTCCGGAGAACCAACAACCCCGCCGGCTACCTCGGCACCGGTATCGCGGCTTTTCCGCGCTCCAGGTTTTAGCAGGAGGAAAGTTTGGGGATGAGGCGGCGCGTCGCTTGGGGATTGGATTTGGGCTCCACTGCCGTGAAGCTGGTTCGCGCAGAGGAAACCCCCTCCGGCATCTCTTTTAAATGCTTCGGCCCAGTGCCGGCACCGAATCTGGGGGCCACCCCATTGGACGAGGAAGCCCTCCGCACCGCTGTTTCCAAAATTCTCGGGGACGCCGGCGCCTCGCGGGCGCGCATCTTCTGCAGTATTCCCCGACACCGAGCCACCATAAAGTTCCCGGAGTTCCCCAACGCCGGCCACGAACAGCTCTCGAAGATGGTGCGCTTCGAAGCCCAGCGCTACGTTCCCTTTTCGCTTGAGGAAGTGGTGCTGGATTTCCAAGAACTGCGCACCATTCCGGCCAAGGAAGCCGCATCCAAAGCGCAAAATGCAGAAGAATCCGCCGAGCTTGTGGAGATTTTGCTGGCGGCTGTTCGCAGAGATATGGTGCTTGCATACCGCAGAGCGCTTTCCTCTGCCGGCGCCCGCGTCGAGACCTTGTCGCTCGGATCGCTGGGCACGTGGGATTTGTACCGGCACCTGATAGGTTCGAATGCGCCGGAACTGCCCGCCAGCGGCGAACTGGAAGGCGAAGTTGTTATGCTTCTGGATATAGGCGGCCAGTCCACCGCCATGAGCGTGATAGCCGGCGGAGTGCTCATCTTCAGCCGCTCAACGGCCGTGGGCAGTGAAAGCCTCACATCCGCTTTCGAACAGGATTTCAACATGAACCGCGGCGAAGCCGAAATGCTCAAACGCGAAAGCGGTTTGAGGGTGCTGGAGGAGAACCCGGAGTCGTGCCCTTCTGTGGAGTCTTGGGTTCTTTCTCTGATTTCGGAAATTCGCCGCTCGGCCGCCGCATTCACCAGCGAACACAGACACAGGGCTGTTGACCGCATATACCTCTGCGGGGGAGGCGCAAAACTCCCCGGTTTGACCGACTATCTCGCGGCTAACCTGGAGATGAAAGTTTCCCTCCTTCCCACTGGAACACTGCTTCCCGATTTGCAGTTTGCAGAGGCGGCAGGCCAAGCACTGAGAGGACTTGGGCGCGGCGCCAGCAAGCTCGACCTTGTTCCGGAGGAAATCGAGCGAGAAAGGACCGCGGCACGCATCAAGGCCCGCATCAAGGCGGTGGTGGCGGCTGTTCTTGCGCTGGTGGCTCTGGCGGCATACTTCGGCTCCGGAGTCATCGCCGAGCACCAAAGAGAGCAGAAAATCCTGCGCGAGCTGAACCGCCGCGCCGAGGCTGTGGTGCAGCAAGCCAACCGTCTGCAGGCAAGGCGATTGTTTCTGGCAAATCAGCTCTCGGCCCTTCAGGAAGCTTTGTACCCACAGTATCCCATCCTCGATGTGATTCGGGAAATCAGCGACCGCGCGCCGCAGGGAGTGTGGCTTACGGGTATAACCTTTGAGAAAGGGAAACCGCTAACCGTGCGCGGAGCCGCCCTATCGCACACTTTAGCCGCAACTTATGCAGACGAACTGAAGCGCTCTCCCTGCTTTGTTGAGGTTAACGCAGGCTACTCCAACGAGGTCACCATCGGCGATAAAAAGATTGTGCAGTTCAGCATAACTTGCGTGGTCAAGGGAAACGAACCGAAAACGCGCCGCACCGGCACCGCAAGGACTACTACCACAAGAACTACCGCAAGATGAGAAGCTTAACCCTAAGAGAAAAGATATTAATAGCGCTGGCGGCAGTGGTGGCTTTGGTTATCGGCTTGCCGTCTCTGCTGAGCAGTGGAACTCTTCAGGTTACCGGCAACAGCGAGCAGAAGCGTGCCGCCATCATACAGCGCCAAAAGAAGGCCGAAAAAGCCATAGAGTATGCGCAGGCCGTCATCGCTGAGCAAGAGCCAAAGGTTCGAGAGCTGGGGTGGGAGCAGTCTGCAGACGAACTGGTGCCCGTCTTGGTGCAGAACCTGGAAAGAATCGCAGAAACCAGCGGGGTTGCTTTAACAAGCTACCGGCCGCTGAAGCCAAAATCACTGGAAACGCTAACGGAAGTCCCGCTGGAGATGAGCCTAACAGCGCCGTTCCCTGCGGTTGTGAAATTCCTTTACTACCTCCAACAGCCTTCGATGAAGGTATCTATCGATACGGTAAGAATCTCCTCGGCAAACGCCGAGAGCGATACCGCTGACGTGAATATAAGAATAACCGCCTACTCTCTAAAAACCAAAGGAACTTCCACAACGCGCCCGGTTTTGGCGACCAGCGCCAGAAGCTAAAGACTCCGCAGTTTGCCGCGCGTCTTGCCTATCCTTTCACCAACTGCCTGCCCAGTTCGCACAGCTCCTGCACCATTTGCTCGACCACACGACGGCCCAACTCTGCCGAGGCGTGCACACGCGGGTCATCACCAAACACCCCCTCCAGCGGTTGGTTTGGGTCTGAAGGCAGTTGGGAAATATCCACCAGCTCCGGCCGCAGTGCCATAAGCAGGGACGTTTCCCACTTAGCGGCGTGGTCTCCCGTGTGGCCAACCGAACGCGCCAGGTCTCGGTCGGTTATGCCAACCGCTTTCATACTGTGCGAAGCGCTGAAATCCGCCCCCACCTTTTGAACCAACTCCACCTGCTGTTGTGGATAGTGGCCGGTGATGATAATGGCGCCTTTAAAACCCAAGCGGTCCAGGTTTTCCAACTGAGCAGTAAGCACCCCATACAGCAGATCCGGCTCAACGCAGAAGATGCCCTGGCCGCCCAGTTTGTACCTGGAGCCCCACCCCGTCATATCCGGTATGCCCAAATATATGCACGGAAGCACTATGCCGCCACCCCGTGAGGCCGCCAGCTTGCAGAGTTCTTCCACTTTAATTCCATCGTTTCCAAGGCACAGGTGCTCCCCGTGCCACTCCAGCGACCCAACAGGCACATAAGCCAGCGGCATTTTGCTGAAACGCTCCTCAAACTGATACGGCAGAAGATTTTTGTACTCCACCTGTTCCATATCCGTTTCCTTTCACGCTTTGAAGTTATCATCCGGTGGAAACTGGAGCCCCTTCCGAAACCAGCCTGGGATAAGGATCCGCTGCAACACCACCCCCGGCGCCGCGCACCGCTTTCGAAATAAGCTCTCGGCTCCAGCCCATGTGGTTATCCAGAACACTGCCTGACATCAGCGATTGGAACCGTTGGATTACGTAAGCCAACCCCGACACGGTATACTCCCGCTCTGGATCAAGCGGTTCGCCGTTCACCTTTACTTCCAGAATCCGCTCTCCGGCAGGGCGCGCAGGCGAATAAACCACGCGCAGTCCGGAAACACCCACCGCCAGGTCCTGCGCCGCGCCGGCCCACTGCTCCAAAGCCTGAAGCAGGGCAGAGCCTTTCACCTTTAAGCGCACAACATTCTGAGCCGTGTAGCCTCCCAAAACCGACCACAATCTTCCGGCGGTCAGCGGTCCCGCCTGCAATCGGCCTCTCACTTTGCCGTCCACCAAAGCGATTTCGGTGTCGGTGGCTTCGCGGAGGCGGTCGGCGAGGAACCTGGAAAGCGGGGTATCCCCGGGAGCGCCGCCGTCCGAATCCGGCACGTCAACATCCAAAGCGGTCAAAACCTCTTCAACCGCGCGGCGCGCCAACCGACGGTGCGGTTCGTAAGCCGCCAGCATCTCTTCATCCGGCTGGATACTTCCGTCTATGGGGATGGAGGGCGACTGCGGATACGATACACCAAGCGGAGCGCGAATCTGCAGGCCCCACCACCGTCCGCCGCGCCCGTTGATGGATTCTATGGTGTACAGCCGACCGTCGGCAGTTGGGCGGTCCGCTTTCTTCAAAATCAGATCAACGCGCCCGAGGCGCTCAACGTGGTATCCGGTTTGGGCAATCAAGGTATTTCCAACGAACATTCGGGTTGTTACGTTGTCGTGCGAGTGCCCTCCGAGGATTATATCTATTCCCGGCACAGCGGCTGCCAACTGCTGGTCCAGCTTCAAACCGAGGTGCGAAAGAAGTATGACTAGGTCGGCCTGTTTTCTAAGCTCGGGAACAAGTTTGGCGGCCGTGGCTATGGGATCCTCAAAGCGAAGGCCCTCCAGAAAAGAGGGCCATTCATACTTCAGGGTTTCAAGCGTTATAAGCCCGAAGACAGCAATGCGCACGCCGTTAACGGTCATCAGCAGATAGGGCTTCAGCTCTCCCCAGGGTTTTCCTGTGGCGGCGTCAAGCAGATTGGCGCACACAACGGGCGTTCGCAACGACTTAAGCAGTTCCCGCGCATTCTCCTGGCCCCAATCGAACTCGTGGTTTCCGATGCACACTGCATTGTAGCCCAAACTGTTTATCGCCTGTGCAATCGAGCGTCCGCTTGTGAGGTACGCCTCCACCGTGCCGGAAGCCCAATCCCCGCTGTCGAACAAAAGCACGTTGGGCATTTCGGCCCGAATTTGCTTCACAAGGGAAGCCAGGCGTGCCAAACCCCCGCGGGATTCATCGTTCAAATTGCTTCCGGAAAGCACCCGAGCGTGTATATCGTTAGTGTGCAGAAGCGTCAGAAGAACGTATCTGGAGTCCTGAGCCACCGCCGCCGTTGATATGCCAAGCGGCAGTAAAAGCAAAACTGTGCGAATGAAGCGCCTAAACAGCGCGTGCACGCGGTAACGCATCATCCCCATTCTCCCTCCGAGAAACTGCAGAGATAATTTTCTCGGCAACCTGCGCAACAACCTGCTACAAATTCCATCCTCAGGGCCTTTCAAAGTTCTGAACGCCGCCACTCGAACCCCTCCTCTTGGCTTGCCCTCATACCCAGCCCTTCTCCCGACATCACCCCCTCATCCCCGACCCTTCTCCCATTCAAGGGAGAAGGGAGCATTCGGTTCCCCTCGCCCGCGCGAAGCTACGGGAGAGGGGCAAGGGGTGAGGACGAGCAAACGCCACCCCCTCATCCCCAACCCTTCTCCCGATACACCACCCTCATCCCCAACCCTTCTCCCATCCAAGTGAGAAGGGAGCACACGCTCCCCCTCGCCCGTACGAAGCTACGGGAAAGGGGTTAGGGGTGAGGGCGAGCATACATCACCCCCTCATCCCCGACCCTTCTCCCACCGAGGGTGTATAGACCGGACACATGGGTAACACTTTGTTCGGGGACATAGGTAACAACCAGACACGAACCATGGTAACCTACTATGAAGGAGGTTGCCATGCCTTGGAAGGAGCAAACTCTTATGTCTCTGCGTGTCCAGTTTGTACAATCATTGCTCGAAGGAGATTCCAGCCTGAGCCAACTCTGCCGGCAATTCGGAATCAGCCGAAAGACTGCCTATAAGTGGATTGCTCGCTTTAGAGAAGGTGGTTGGTCAGCCCTTGCAGACCGCTCGAAAAGACCCATCCATTCTCCAACCCGCACAGAAGATTCCACAGAGGATGCTGTGTTGCGTGTCCGCGACCTGCACAAAGCTTGGGGAGCCAGGAAGA